>Ga0308417_1000197_pt1 | contig 46080 bp, 40 predicted proteins | sample HotsprSampleOS65_FD_203528 | JGI IMG/M metagenome (GOLD analysis project Ga0308417, IMG submission 203528) | Hot spring phototrophic mat microbial communities from Octopus Spring, Yellowstone National Park, Wyoming, United States - 20090730_OS65 ...
TGGCGGGCAGCTGGCGCTGAGCCAGATCGCGCCGTCGGCGCTGCAGGGGAACGGCTCGAAGATCCAGTTGTTCAGCGGGACGGCGGCGGCCAACGAGTGCGCGAAGTTCGACGGGAACGGGAACCTGGTGTCGGCGGGCGTTCCTTGCGGGACGGGATCGGTAAGTTCGGTGTTCGGGCGGGCGGGGGCGGTGACGGCGCAGGCGGGCGATTACAGTTTCAGCCAGATTGGCGGACAACTGGCGCTGAGCCAGATCGCGCCGTCGGCGCTGCAGGGGAACGGCTCGAAGATCCAGTTGTTCAGCGGGACTGCAGCGGCCAACGAGTGCGCGAAGTTCGACGGGAACGGGAACCTGGTGTCGGCTGGAGCGGCATGCGGCACGGGCAACGGGGACGTGATCGGACCCCCGGGAAGCGGCGACGGGGAAGTGGCTCTGTTTCAGGGTACGACAGGGAAGCTGCTGAAGCGAGCGACGGGCACAGGGGTGGCTAGGCTGGCAAACGGGGTTTTGCAGGTGGTGAGCGGGCCGGCGGGCGATTGCGTGCGCGCCGACGGCAGCACGGGGCCGTGCGGGGGAACGGTCTATTTCGGCGCGGGCCTGGAGGGCGGCGGCACGGCGTCCGACCCGGTGCGGCTGGCTTCCGGCGGCAGCGTGGCGAGCCAGACGTTCTACAGCGCGAGTCTGACATTCGGGACCGTGGCGAGCCAGAGCTGCGCGGAGCTGAGCATTGCGGCGCCCGGCGTGGCGCCCGGCGAGACGGTGGCGGCGGGGATGCCACCGACTCTCCCGGCGGGGATCGCGGCGATGATGTACGGCGGGGCCGATGTGGTGGTGGTGCGGCTGTGCAACCTGACGGGCGCAAACGTGGACATTCCGGCGGACACTTCTTTCAGCGCCCGCGTGGTGCGCGGGTTTTGACGAGGAGGAATCGTGAGAAGATGGATACTGATTCCGGTTGCCGCGGCGGCGACCGCAGTGCTTTTGTATGCAGTGACGCTGAACGGAAGCCTTCAGGTGCTGGGAACGCTGACCGCAAGCATCGTCGACTTCACCGGAGCGGCCTCCACAGCTCCGATGAAGAGCGGGACCGCGCTTCCCGGCTCTTGCGCGGTGGGGCAGGCGTTTTTCCGAACCGACGCTGCGCCCGGGCAGAACATCCACCTGTGCACCGCAGCCAACACCTGGACCCCCGTTCAGGGAAGCGCGGGCGGCGGGTTTGACTGGAAGCCGAGCACGCGTTATGTGACAGCCGTATCCGATTTCCTCCAGCTTGGGGGGTCGTACAGCAGTCCGGTCCCCGCGGGAGGTTTCACGCTGTACCGGCCCAGCGGCTCCCGGAATCTCAACGATCCGTTCGGCCCGAGCCCTGACGGCTCGAGGATCGGCGCGGCGACCGTAGCGACGGCAGCCACCGCCAACGACCGGCAATACTGGGGAGCGCGCCTCAACACGGACCCGTTCGGGTCGGCGGCTGAGAGCCTGTACGGCCGCTCGGATCTGCCCTGGGAGTTTGTGGTGGTTTTCCGCCTTCCGCAAGCAACGGATCTCGCGAATGTGGAGATGCTTCTCGGGCTGGCCCAGAACACGACCTCCGATCCACCGAACAGCGTCGGGCTCCGCTACAGGTCCGCAGCGGACACATCGTTCCAGTTCAGCATCGCGAGCAACGGCGCCTGGGGCGCCACGGAGGACACAGGAGTTGCACCGGACACGGGCTGGCACCGGTTGCGGATCCGGAGCGACGGCAGCCAGCCGAACAAGATGTGGCTCCGGCTGGACAACGGGCCTGAAGCGAGCGTGTGCCCCAGCGGGTGCACGCTGACCCGGGCGGCTTCCGGCTCGGAGTTGTGGAACTATTTCGCGTTTATTGTCAAGACTACCGATGCAGTGCAGAAAAAGCTGCAGGTCGACTACCTGCATTTCTGGCTTGATCGGGGGGCGGAGAGATGATGCGCTTTGCAGCAGGACTGCTCTGTCTTCAGCTGTTTGCACTTGACAACTCGATCGTCGTGCATGAAGTGAGCGGATCGGCGCAATCGGGCCGCCCGGTGACGGTGATGATGTTATTCATCGAGGGCGAGTTCCCGCAGGGGACCTTTCCAAAACCGCGCGTCGGCGGCAGCGTGCCTGCTGCGTGGCAGGTGGACGTGAAGAGCCGCTGGCCGGACGGGAGCATTCTCTCGGCGTTCGTGAGCTTTCCCGTGAACCTGGGCGCCAACGGGGAAGCCAGGGTGGATTTCGTCCCGGACGCCAACGCGTGTCACCTGGGGGACCAGGCGACGTGCGAAGCCGCGGCGCTCAGCCAGAGCGGGATGCTGAACTTCCTTGGGGGGGGATGGAACGCGGAAATCCGCGGCACGGCCAACAGCATCGCGTACAGCGCCAACGCACGGACGATGATCGGCTCCGGCGACTGGCGTTACTGGCTCAGGGGGCCGGTGGTCACACGGGTGATCGTGGAGAACATCGGCTTCACGTACGACTTCGGCTGGCAGTGGAACGGCTCGAACTGGCAGGCTCCTCCCAATGACACCTACAAGAGCGTCCATCCCATGTTCGAGCTCTCGTTCTATCCGGGATGGGGCGGCGTGGAAACGGGTTTCCGCGTGGAGAACTCGTGGTGGACGAAGCTTCAGACGCTGAAGCTGAAGCTCGAGTTTCTCGCCGGCAGCCCGTTGAGCGTGGTGTATGCGAAGACGAACTACGACCTTGAAGCGAAGGCGGCAGCGTCGTATTACGCCTGGAGCGGCAGCGAGCCCGGGGCGGTATTCATCGACCGGAACCTGCCCTACCTGGTGGCCACCCGCATCTTCCCCTCGTATGATCTCGGCATCAAGGTGGACACCGGCTTGATTTCGTCGTATCTGGCGCAGTGGCCCGGCAATGTCGGAACGGACGATCTGAGCCGTCCTGATCCCCGATCCTGCACAACGCAGAACCCATGCGCCTACATCAAGACGGACATGCCCGGAACCGGGGACCACCCTAACTTCGGCATTATCCCGAGGTGGCAGATCGCATTCCTCTACGCAATGGGAGACAACCGTTTCGATTTGGCCACCCGGAAAGAAGCGTACGAGAAACTGATTCTCGGCTCGGCGGACGCGGCTGTGACAATCCCCATTCACTACAGGGAAAGCCGCACCGCGATGACTCCGGATTACCGGAATTACCTTGACTGGCCGGCGGACCAATCCACTCCGTCGTTCGGGAGAATCAAATCGATCAGTGCGCACCCTGACGGCAGGACGGGCCAGTACGACACCAGCGGGCCTTATCCAGCTCAGTACGTCTGTTCTGGTTGTCCCGGAAGAACCCATATATGGCAACCGGACATGGCGCATTGGCCTTCGCTTTATTCGGCGCCGTATATTCTTTCGGGCCGCTATACATATCTGGCGAGCCTCCAGCAGGCGGCAGCCCACTGGCTCAGTTGGGACAATCCGATTTATGGCAGACATTATGATTGGGGCATTCAGTACGAGAGCTCCAATCCCCGCGGTTCAGCGCGGGCATTGAAAGAGATTTTCTGGGCATACCTGCTCAGTCCGGAGTCGCCCGAGAGGAACTATTTTGCCAACAAGCTGAAGAATAACGACGCGGCCCACGAGGGTATTTTCAATGTCCGAAACGGCACTTACGCCGACCAGGTGTTGAACGATTGCAGGAGCGGGTCTGTCACGGGATCCTTCAGCACGACCATCAACGCATCGAGCGTGCAGAAGCCGAACGGCTCGCGGAAGGTGTTCTACATCACCGGCGAGCCTTACCATGGGATCCAGTCCATCACGTCGCTGACTGTCAACTCTGTGGCGAAGACGGTGGGGGTTTACAGACAGGATACCGGGAAGGACTGGTACTTCATCCCCGGGGCAAGAGTCGTGATTCAGGACGAGGGGGCCCCGGCGCTTGCGCCGGGAGACACGCTATCCGTCTCGGGAAGCGTATCCAAATCGGCGACGCCGTGGTGCTCCGGTTTTGCCCAGTTGCGGTGGCCGGAAAATCCCCTGCCGCTGATCGGGATCGGATCCAGCAGCTTCATCGAGAACGGCGGCATCACAGGCTCGTCGCCATGGATGGTGAGCTACCTGGCGATGCATTTGGGCTGGGCGCGGCAAACAGGCGCAATGAGAGTCAACGGGAAGCGGCTGTTCGAATACAGCGGGGCGCAACTCGGGAAGGCGTACATCGACGGCATCCTGCACCCGCGCAAGCCGATTCTATACTTTGGCGACTACCGGATGCCGCTGCAAGACGCAGACGGACTGATCACGAGCTGGGAGCGGTTCATCGCGGCGAGGAACCCCCCGGTGGCCCTGACGCAGGACATATCGGCCAGCGCCATGTCGTTCACCATCAATTGCCGGACGTCAACCAACGGCTGCATCAACGTTCCGGGAAGCGCCGGCGCGATCTGGAAGATCGACAACGAGTACATTCGCACATGCGGAAAGAGCACAGGGGCGAGCACAACGACGTTCACCGTCTGTCCGGGCGGGCGGGGCTACTGGGGCACCAAAGCCGAGCCTCACACGACAGCGTCCGTCGTCAATGCCGAGTGGCGCACGATGGGAGACCAACTCTCCGGCCATACCTACCCGAACCTTTGGGTAAACGCGCTCAGCACGTTCCACGATGTGCAAGCGACGCTGGGATCCGGCCTGGAGGCGTACAACCGGGCTATCGGCATGGGCACTGGCCTCGATCAGCGCAAATTCGACCAGCGATATGCTCTGACGCCCCGGGTGGAGCCGTATTCGCTCCGAGTTTTCGTGGCGCCCGGAAAGGCGGAGATCCACTATGAGGCGCCCACGCTGGCGGCGTGCCGGTACGCGGTAACGGCCACCACGTTCATCAGCCCTGATGACAGCGGCGACGAGCAGGACCGCGGCGGCCTGCGCACGCGGCGAATTGTGTTGTCGCCGCTGGCGCCGGGAACCTACCGCTACCGTGTCACTTGCGGAACGGGAAGGCTGATGGGATCTTTCACGATTCCGGCGAACCCGTAACGCGCGGGTGGCATTGTTGAAGCCGCGGAGCGGGCGGATTCGCCGGCCGTAGGCCCAAGGGATTGCCCCGGAGAGGACAGGCCTGGCCGCAACGGGAGAGGGGGTGGGGCCTCAGCGATTGACGCGGGCGGCGAGCGGCCCTGAGGCGCCGGCCTTGCCTTCCTTCAGATTAGGTTTTTCCTTGGGGATGATCCAGAGATAGAACTTGTGGCTGAGGTATGAATCCTCGCCATTGTCGAGGGTGAATTCCTTTTCCGGCTTCCAGTCGCCCATGTCGAAGGTGTTGGAGACGACGCGAGTGCCGGGCTTGAGTTCGGCGAGCAGTTTCGGACGGAGCTTCAGGTTGACGCTCGAAAGCAGGAAGAGGGTGACCACGGAGGCTTCGCGGATGTCGGCCTCGAAGAGATCCTGCTCGATGAACTTGACGAGGTGCTCGACGCCCGCCTTCTTCGCATTGGCCCGGGCTTCGGCGATGCGCTCGGGGTTGATGTCGATGCCGACGCCGCGGGCGCCGTATTTCTTTGCGGCGGTGATCACGATGCGGCCGTCACCGCAGCCGAGGTCGTACACAACGTCGTTGCGGGTCACCTTGGCAAGCTCGAGCATGGCTTCGACGGCTTGCTCGGTGGTGGGAACGTAGGGGACATCCGGGGCGCGTTTGGCCTTGGGCGCCTGGGCCAGGGCGGAAGTCAGCGCAAACAGCGCCAGAATGGCGCCGCGCCGGAAGAACCGGGTGTGGGACAGCATGGCAGCAGTTTCCGTTCCTGAAGAATAGCGCATGCGGCAGGTCGTTGGTTACGCCCGGCTCACAGAAGGGAGCGCTCGCGGGCGACGCGGAGCGCCTCGATAGCGGCGCCTCGGGCGCCGGCGGTATCGCCGTTGGGCATGATGCGGATGGGGATGTCGGCCTGTTCCTGGCGCTGCTCGGGCATGCCTGCATGGATTTCGCGGAGGAACCACTGCTGGAACTCGGGTCCGGTTTCAATGGCGCCGCCGCCGACAATGAGGGCGTCGGGGTCGAAGGTGTTGACCATCTCGTCGAAGAACAGGCCGAGGGCGTGCGCCTGGCCGCGGAAGATCTCGCGGCAGAGCGAGTCCCCTTTTTCCGCCATGCCCCGGACGAGCTTGGCAGCCTTGTGCAGGTCGCCCATGCGGTAGAGTTCGTGATCCGGATACGCGGACTGGAAATAGGGCAGGTAATTGACCTCGATCGCCGTCAGCGAGCAGAGAGACTCAAGATCCCCAATGCGGCCACAGTTGCACCGGGGCACGATGCCCTGGAGGAAGGAAATGCTCTGGTAAGGGATGAGGACGTGGCCGAGTTCGCCGCCGAAGCCTTTGCGTCCTTTGACGACCGTCTGCCCCAGAATCACGCCGCCGCCCAGCCCGGTGCCGATAATGGCGGAAATGGAAGTGGCGTTGGAGTGGGCGCCGAAGAGATTGAAGTGGCCCCAGAGGGCGCCGGCATTGCCGTCGTTGAGATAGATGACGGGAAGCCCTACTTTCGCCTCCAGACCGGCGCGGATATCGAACCCCGCCCAATCAGGGTGGACGAAATTTGTGGATCCGCGCGCGCTGAGGACGCCCTCGGCGCTGGCAGGTCCCGGCGTGTCCAAGCCCACGACGGCGACGTCCTGCATGGAAATGCCGGCCTGCTTGAGAGCCATCTGCAGGCCGTCCTGGATCTGCTGCAAACAGACAGCCGGGCCTTCCTTCGAGCGCGAGGGATACTCGCACAGCGAATCGATGAGAAATTTCTCGTCCGCAGTCAGGAAGGTATAGTTGACGGCGTTGCCGCCGAGATCAACGCCTGCGACGACTCTCATGAGGGTGGCAACTCCTTGTGGTTGTGGTCGAAACTCTCACAATAACAGGGCGAGGGGGAAAGGGGGAAGGCAGGGACACAAGACCTTGCCGCAGCCGGCTCCCTGGCGGGCCGGCCGGCGAAGGGACGGGGTCAAAGCGCCTTGGCGAGTTCTTCAGCGAAGGCGCTGGGCGGACCGCTGGGCTTGCGGTGCTTTTTGCCGCCGCGCGACCGGCGCGGCTCCTGGCTGGGCTGACCGGCCGGCGCACCTTCCAATTGACGCTGCGCGCGCGGCGGCGCCGGGCGGGCGCTTTTCGCTTTGGGCGGCTGCGCCTGGTTGGCGCGCAAGAGCCGGTCTTCGAGGGGGGCTCGGTCGAAGCGCTTGATGATGGCGCGCATTTCCTCTTCATTGGGCGCTTCGATAAAGGCGAACCCCTTGGACTCCTGCGTGTCGGGGTTTCGGATAACTTTGACTGAATCGGCCACCAGGTTTTCCGCTTCGAGCCACGCCTTGATGTCATCAGCAGTGACCCAGGGCGGAAGATTGCCAAGGAATACGGTTGAACTCATTGAGATGGGAAGCTAGCTCCGTCGGGGATTCGGACTGATTCTTTGGATGAAGCGCAGTCCACGAGGCACCTACAGGATAACACGCAAGGAAAAAGGGCGGCAACGGGGCCGCCCCCGAATGGAAGAAATTCTGCGGCGCGGGCGCCTATCCGCCCGGCTCGACGGTCACCGCGAGCCTGACAGCGGGGTGGGAGCGCAATTCGGCCAGAATCGGCTCGGACACGGGGGTGTCGACCTCGACGAGGGCCACGGCCTCGAGCGGTTTCCCGGGCGCCGAGGGGGCCTCCTGGCGGCCGAGCGAGAAATTGGCGATGTTGACCTGGTTGCGGCCAAGAATGCCGCCGACGTGGCCGATGACGCCGGGCACGTCGATGTTGCGCATGTAGATGAGGTGGCCGGCGAGGGTGATTTCCACGGGGATGCCGTCGATGGAGAGAAGCCGCGGCTTGTCCATGACGACACCGCCCGTGACGGCGGTGGCGGAAGCAGGCGCGATGATCTCGATCTGAATGGAGTCAGTGGCGCCGCCGCGCGGCTGGTGGGCTTCTGTGACGGTGAGGTTGCGCTGGGAGGCAAGCTGCATCGCATTGACGAGGTTGGCGCGCGAGGCCAGGCTCCGGCTGAGCACTCCTGCCAAGGCGGCATTGCGCAGCAGGTTGGTGTTCAGATCGGCGATGCGGCCGCGGTAGGTGATGCGGACAGCCTGCGGGTTGTCCGGCGCGATGAAAGAGGCGAAGCGGCCAAGCCGCTCGGCAAGCCCGATGTAGGGGCTGATGGCGCGGTAATGCTCGGGCGCCACGGCAGGCATGTTGACGGCATTGATGGCGACGCCGTGCAGGAGGTACTCAACAAGCTGTTCGACTATGCGGATGCCGACGATCTCCTGGGCTTCTTCGGTGGAACCGGCGATGTGCGGGGTGGCGATGAGGTTGGGCGCCGAGAGCAGCGGGTGGCCTTCCGGCAGCGGCTCGGGGGAGAACACGTCCAGCCCCGCGCCGGCCACCTTGCCGGAATTCAGGGCGTCCAGCAGGGCGTCCTGATCGATGAGTTCGCCGCGGGCGCAGTTGATGATGCGGACTCCCGGCTTCATGCGCGCGATGCTCTGCGCGTTGACCATGTGCTTGGTTTCCGGCGTGAGCGCGACGTGCAGGCTGATGTAGTCCGACTGCGCCACCAGGTCTTCGAACGCGAGCAGCTCGACGCCCAGATCGGCCGCTGTGGCGGGGGCCACGTAAGGATCCGAGGCGATGATGCGCATCTCGAAGCCCCGCGCGCGCCGCACGACTTCCTGGCCGATGTTGCCGAGGCCGACGATGCCGAGGGCCTTGCCGCGCAGCTCGTTGCCGAGGAATTTCTTCTTCTCCCACTTGCCGGCACGCGTGGAGGCGTTGGCTTCGGGGATCATGCGCGCCAGCGCCAGCATCAGCGCCAGCGTGTGCTCGGCCACGCTGACGGCGTTGCCGCCGGGCGTGTTCATTACGAGCACACCCGCCGCGGTGGCGGCGGACAGATCGACGTTGTCCACGCCGACGCCGGCGCGACCGATGACGCGCAGCTTGGGCGCCTTGGCCAGCGTGTCGGCCTTGACCTTGACGGCGCTGCGCACGAGCATCGCCTCGCACCCGGCCAGGTGCTGCTCGTACTCTTTGGGGTTGGACTCGATGACATCCAAGCCCGGCTGGCGGCGCAGCAGTTCCAGCGCCGCCGGCGACATCGGTTCTGCAACCAGGATCTTCATCACTGCTTCCCGCTTTGGGCCTCCAAATAGGTTCTCTGCACGGCAGCGACGCCCCTGCCCAGCGTGACGGGCAGCCCTTTCTGGTGCAGAATCAGCTCGAGTTCGGCGACCACGGCAAACAGGTCGGCAAAGTCGAAGTAGCCGAGGTGCGCGATGCGGAAGATCTTGCCCTTCATCGTGCCCTGTCCGTTGGCGATGATCGAACCGAACTGGTTCCGGAACGCCTTGACGATTTCGCCCGAATCCATGCCCGCCGGGGCTTTGACCGCGGTGACGGAGGAAGACGGCGAGCCGGGCGCGAACAATTCCAGGCCCAGCTCCACGGCGGCGGCGCGGGTGGCGCGGGCCAACCACTGCGCGTTTTCGACGAGCTTCGCCATGCCGAGCTGCTTGATGTAGGCAAGCGCCTCGGCCAGCGCCAGAATGTGGCTGACGTTCGGTGTCCAGGCGCTTTCGCCTTTGTCGGCCATCTTCTTTTCCCGCTTCAGGTCAAAATACATCCGCGGCAGGCGCGCGGCTTCACTCTGCGCCCAGGCTTTCGCGCTGACGCTGATGAAGGCGAGCCCCGGCGGGATCATGAACGCTTTCTGCGAGCCGCCGATGACCAGATCGAGCCCCCAGCCGTCAATGTCGAGAGGCATGGTGCCGAGTCCCGTGATCGCATCCACGATGCACAGCGCAGGGGTCTGCTTCACGATTTCGCCGATGGCGCGGACGTCATGAGCCGCGCCGGTGGAGGTTTCCGATGCCTGGAAGAAGACGCCCTTGGCGTCAGGGTTTTCGTTGAGCGCCTGCGCCACGCGCTCCGGGCTGACCACGTCCCCGTACTCGGCGGCGAGCACGGCTGCGTTCAGGCGGAAGGCTTTGGCCAGGTCCACCCACCGCTCGCCGAACTTGCCGGCGGAGAGAACCACCACCTTGTCGCCTTCGCTGAAGAAATTGGAGACCGCGGCTTCCATGGCGCCGGTGCCGGAACTGACGGTGATGAGAACGTCGTTTTGCGTGCCGTAGACCTCTTTCAGGTCGGCGAGCACGCGCGGATACAACTGGATGAAGTCCTGCGTCCGGTGATGGATGTCGGACGCCATCATGGCGTGCAGGGCGCGAGGAAGGAGAGGCGTCGGCCCCGGGGTCAGGAGTCGCTGCTTCTTGACATGCATGGCTGTGGGAAAATCAGAGGGAAATAGGACTACAGGATACCAAAAATGGCTCTCCTCGATCAGGTGCAGAAGGACATGGCCGCGGCCATGAAGGCCCGCGACGAAGCCCGTCTGTCCGCGCTGCGGATGATCAAGACGGCGCTGATGAAAGAGAAGGTGGACTCGATGAAAGAGCTCGACGAGGCCGCCGAGTTGAAGGTCCTGAATTCCCTTGTCAAGCAGCGCCGGGACGCAGCCGAGATGTACCGCCAGGGCGGAAGGCCCGAGCTGGCCGAGAAGGAAGAAGCCGAGCTGAAGCTGATCGAGGGCTACATGCCGGCAGCGGCGACGGAGGAGGAAATGGCGGCCGCGGTGGAAGCGGCCCTCTCCGAGGCCGGGGCGGCAAGCGGCAGGCAGATGGGCCAGGTGATCGCCCTGGCGCGCGCAAAGCTCGCCGGCAGGCGGATCGACGGCAAGCGGCTCAGCGAACTCGTTAAAACGCGCCTGGGCTGACGGGAGTGGAACTCTTCTATCGCATGGCCTGCCAGGCAGAGGGGCGCGGCGCCGCAGCCATGGCGCGGCTGTTCGAGCAGGCTGCCGGGCCTCACGCTGCCGCGCTCGGGGCGGGGATGGACGCTCTCCGGGCCAATGGGCAGGCATGGATGCTCGTGCAGCTCGGCATCGCCGTCCGCCGCTGGCCGCAGGGAGGGGAGCGGGTGGAGGTAGTGACTTGGCCCTCGCGCCGCACGGCAGGGGCACGCGCCTGGCGCGAATTTGAGGTGGTTTCCGCCGAGGGCGAGTTGCTGGCGGAAGCGGCGTCGGTCTGGCTGATCGTTGACCTGAAGAGCCGGCGGCCCGTGCGTCTGCCGCGCTACCTGCTGGAACTGCAGTTTCCACCGAGGGACACGGCGATCGAGTTCAGGCCTGCGCCGGAGGCTCCGTCTTCCTCTCCCCGGGTGACCCGGCGGACCGTGATCCCGGAGGATCTCGACATCAACAGGCACGCCAACAACAGCTCCTACCTGGCTTGGGCGGAGGCAGACGCCGCCGTCGATGCGCCGTGTGCCTTGCAGGTGGACTTCCGTGGCGAGGCATTGCTCGGGGACGAGATCCGCATCGAAACGTGGGATGTGGCCGGGCGGGAAGTGATCCAGAGAATTCAGGGAAGGGCCGGGCTGTGCGCCAGTCTGCACTGGCTGCGCATTCACCGCGGCCTGTAACAAAGGCAGCGCCGGGCGGAGGAGGAGAAAACCGCCCGGCGCATGGGTGGAGGAGCGGTTCGAACGAAAATCAGTTGTAATACGCCGCGTTCTTCTCGGCAAAGTGGGCGAGCTCGGCGGGCAGCTCGTCCAGGATGTAGATGGAATTGGTCGGGCAAACGGGCACGCACGCGCCGCAGTCGATGCACTCCGTCGGGTGGATGTAAAGCTGCGGCACCTCTTCGTAGCCGGACTCGTCCGGGGTCGGGTGAATGCAGTTCACCGGGCACGCTTCAATGCAGTGGTTGTCCTTGGTGCAGGTGTCGACGATCACGTAGGCCATGGTTTTAAGGGCTCCGACGGGCAGGAAGCAACTGGGATGCCAAACGGCGAGGGCAAAAAACCCGCTCATTTTCAATCAGGCGGCATTCACCACCCGCCCGAGGTTGCTCCGACTGTGGGGCATTTCGCGCACTAGCGGGATGTGCCCCGAAACGGGTATGATCTAGGGCGATTCACCGGAGAAAGCACTATGGCCAACCAGCAACCCTCCTACAAGCCGTTCGTCCCCGTGGACATGAAGATGTCGGAATTCACCTTCCGCGCCGTGCTGCTCGGATTGGTGATGACCGTCGTGCTGGGCGCGGCCAACGCTTACCTGGGCCTGCGCGCAGGGCAGACGATCGCCGCCACGTACCCGGCGGCGGTGATCAGCATGGCTGTGCTGCGCCTGTTCCGGGGCTCGATTCTCGAGGAGAACATGGCTCGCACGGTGGGCAGCATCGGCGAGAGCGTGGCTGCGGGCGCCATCTTCACCATCCCGGCTTTTGTGATCGTCGGCGCATGGCCGCGCTTCGACTCGTTTGAAGCTTACTGGCAATCCAGCGCGCTGATGCTGGTAGGGGGGACGCTGGGGATCCTGTTTGTCACGCTGTTGCGCCGCGTCATGGTGGAAGACCCGGAGCTTCCGTTCCCCGAGTCGAAAGCCGCGGCCGAGATCCACAAGGCCGGGCAGCGCGGGGCGGATGCCGCCAAGACGTTGTTCCAGGCGATGGGAGCAGGCGCGTTCGTCTATCTGCTTGGCGAGTTCCGGCTGTTTTCCGCGAGCCGCGATTTTCTTCTGAAAGTAGGCGAGCTGGGCAAGAGCGCCGTGAAGTTGGGCGCAGCGGGCGAGGCGGCGGCGGGCGGCTGGACGAAGTTTTCACTTCCCGCAGTGGCGCCGGCGTATCTGGGGGTCGGGTTCATCATCGGGCCGCGGCTGGGCGCGCTGAACTTCGCCGGCGGGCTGACGGCGTGGGGTCTGCTGGTGCCGTTGCTGGTGTACTTCCTGGGTCCGGAACTGGCGAAGAATCTCCCTGCCGGCGCGGGCCACGATGCCTGGGACGGCATTGCCAATCAGGTGTGGCGCAACATCGTGCGGCCCATCGCGGTGGGCGGCATGCTGGTGGGCGCGGCGACGACGATGTTCCGCATGCGCAAGTCGCTGGCGGCGGGCCTTCAGCGCGCGGTGGCGGATCTGAAGAAGGCCAGCGGACAGGCGGAAGCCTTGGACCGGACGCAGCAGGACCTGAGTTTCAAGGTGGTGCTGCCTGGCCTGATCGCCATGCTGGCAGCGATGATCGCGCTGTACCACTTTTTCGCGCAATCTCTGGCCGGCGCCATTGTGGCGGCGCTGGTGATGATCGTGCTGGGCTTCTTCTTTGCAGCCGTCAGCGGCAACCTGGTGGGCATCATCGGCTCTTCGAATAATCCGATTTCCGGGCTGACGCTGTCCACGCTGATCGTGGCCGCACTGTTGATGGTGGCCATCGGCGTGAAGGGGCTGGCGGGCGTGGCGGCGGTGCTGGGCGTGGCTGCGGTGGTTTGCGTGTCTTCGGCGGTGGCGGGCGAGATGCTGCAGGACCTGAAGGTGGGCCATATCCTGGGCGGCACGCCGCGGTCCATGCAGATCGGGGATCTGATCGGCATTTTGATCAGCGGGTTGCTGCTGTTCTTCCCGCTCTGGATCCTGCATGAGGGCAACATCCGCGAGGGCGGCATCGGGTTTGGCGATCCGAAGCTGTCTGCGCCCCAGGCGGGATTGATGGCGATGCTGAGCCAGGGAATCGTGGGCGGCTCGATGGCATGGCCGCTGGTGCTGACCGGCATCTGCATGGGATTGGCGCTGGTGTTGTTGCAGGTGCGCAGCCCGATGCTGTTCGCCGTGGGCATGTACCTGCCGCTGGAGACGACGTTCGCGATCTTCACCGGCGGCGTGATCCGCTGGCTGATGGAGCGGGCGCGCGACAGGCGCGATTTCAACGAGCCGCAGAAGGCGCGGATCGAAAACGCCGCCATCCTGATCGCCTCCGGACTGATCGCCGGGGAGGCGTTGATGGGCATGGTGAAAGCGGGCTTCGCCATCGGCGACAAGCCGCTGTCGTCCATCGTGAGCTTCTTTGACCAGCCGCCCGCGGCCACGGGTCTCGTCATGCTGGCCTTGCTGGCGCTGCTGCTGATCCGCTGGCCGCTGGCGAAGGCGGGCAGCCCGGACGAGCCTGCGCCGCCCGCGGCGATCGTGTAGCGCGCGGCGGCCGCGGGAAGGCGCTTCCGGGCAAGCGGCTATCATAGTGGTTTGTCGGTCGTCTCCACGCCGTTTGCAGGAAAGCGAACCTCCTGGGCGTTTCTGTATGCCGCCGTAATGCTGACGGCTGCGGCCGCCCTGATCACGGAGATCGCTTTGACGCGCATCTTCTCGGTGGTCTTCCACTACCACTCCGCTTTCCTGGCCGTCTCCATCGCGCTGTTTGGCCTCAGCGCCGGCGGAATGACCGCCTACGCGCTGTCCGCGCACGGCAAAGCGCTGCACAGGAGGCTCGGCGCTCTTTCGCTGCTGAACGCCGCCGCGCTCGTGGCGGCGCTGGCCATCGCGGTGCAGGCAGGGCAATGGCCCGCCGGGTTCTGGACCCTGGCGGCGGTGTACTTTGCCGCCGCCGCGCCATTTGTGTGCACGGGCATCATTCTGTCTCTCGTGATCGCGGACACGATCGGCAAGGTGGATCGCATCTATTTTTTCGACCTGTCCGGCGCGGCCGCCGGCTGCCTGCTCGTGATCCCCTTCCTGAACGTCATGGGCGGCCCCGGCGCGATCCTGGGGGCCGCCGTGCTGCTGGCCGCCGCGGCCGGCGTCTGGTTCGGGCTCGCGGGGGCATGGGCGGGCAGAGTTGTGGCCACGGCGATGGCGCTGGCGCTGGTGGGCCTGATTGTCGTCAACAAAAGCACGCGGCTGATCGATGTCTCCGCCGCCAAAGGAAGGGACCTCCGGCAGGAGTCGTTCGTGCAGTGGAACAGCTTCTCCCGCGTCAGCGTGGTGCAGGCGGGCGGAGCGGATCCGCTGATTCTGGTGGACGCAGCCTGGAGCAGCCGCATCCCGGCCTTCGACCCCCTGAAGCTTGGCCCGGATGAGAAAGAAAGACTCCTGCGCCAGGGATCCGGATACAGCTACCGGCTGCGCCCCGCAGGAAAGGTGCTGATTCTGGGCGCGGGCGGCGGCTGGGACGCGGCCCTGGCGCTGGCCGGCGGCACGCGCCATGTCACAGCGGTCGAGATCAATCCGATCATCGTGGAATCCATCATGCGCGGCCGGTTTCTTGAAGCCAGCCATCGCTTGTACAGCCGTCCTCAAGTGCGCGCCATTGTGGAGGACGGCCGGAGTTTCGTGCGCCGGACGTCCGAGCAATTCGATCTGATCGTGGCCACGCTGGTCGACACGCGCGCCTCGGCCGCCGCCGGCACGCATGCCCTCAACGAGAGCAGCATCTTCACGATCGAGGCGTTCCGCGACTACCTGCACCGTCTGAAGCCGAACGGACTTCTCTCGTTCACCCACTGGGGGTTCGATCCGCCGCGGGAATCGCTCCGCGTGGCGGCGCTGGCGCGGGCTGCGCTCGAGCGCTCCGGCGCGCGCGAACCCTGGCGTCATGTCATCGTGCTGCGCGAACAGCAGGATGAGCCGCCGGCCGAGGGCGTGCTGGATACGGTGGTCATCAGCCGCGAACCCCTGCCTGTGGACGAACTGGAGCGGGCCGCGCTGGAAGCTGTCCGCTCCGGGCTGGAGATTCTGTACATGCCCGGGCAGGCGGCCGAGCCCCGTTTCGCCGCAGTGCTCCAGTCATCCGATCCCGCCGCGTTCTACGAAGGCTATCTCTTCGACGTGCGCCCGGTGACCGATGACCGGCCCTTTTTCTTTTTCACTTCCCGCCTGGCGCCATGGCCGGGAAACGCGCAGCAGCCGCTCGACCCGCGCCGCCAGGCGACCGCCTCAGACCTGCTCACGCTGCTTGCCGTAAGCCTGGCCGCCACGCTGGTGACGCTGGCGCTGCCGCCGCTGGCGCTGCGCGCCAGGCTGGAGACCGCCGGCGGAGTCTTTCTGTTCCTCCCCTATTTCGTGTTTCTCGGAGCAGGCTACGTCATGGTGCAGGTGGGCCTGATCCAGCGGCTGGTCATGCTGCTGGGCCACCCGACCTATGCGCTGACGGTGGTCATCTTCGCCATGCTGTTGTGGAGCGGGCTGGGAAGCTTCTTCAGCCGCAGGGTGACACAGGAAGATGACCGGCGGCTGATGGCGGTGCTCGGCGCCTCGGCAGGGCTGATTGCCGCCACCGCGCTCGCCGTGGGGCCGCTGACCAATGCCGGCGCCGCATGGGACTTGCCCTGGAAGATGCTGGCTGCGGCTCTGCTGCTGGCGCCGCCGTCGTTCCTGATGGGAATGGCGTTCCCCGCCGGCCTGCTGCGGCTGGACCGCTGGCGGCCATCGGCCGTGAAGTGGGCCTGGTCGATCAACGCCGCAGCCAGCGTGCTCGGGTCCTGCGCCGCCGTGTTCGCCGCCGTGGTTTTGGGCCTGCGGTTTACCCTGCTGCTGGCGGCGCTGCTCTATCTCGGCGCGCTCGCTTCCATCGCCGCCACGCGCCGGCATCCGGCTGCGGCGCGCTGACTCCGCGGCTCAGCCCTTTCCGTTTGTCTTTCTCGCCTGATTGGCGAGCGTGTGCCGCAAAGCGTTCTCCAGCGCCTCGCAGAAGAAGTACTCGCCCCACATCACGCTCTCGTTGACGCCGAGATTCTTCTGCACGTGATACACGCCGCCCTTCAGGATGCCTTCCCACTTGCCGTCGTCCCGAGCCGTGTATTTCTCGCACAGGTTCCGCAGAATGTGCAGCGCGCTCGACCAGTAGTAGAACCCTTTCACCGGATCCGGCAGCATGCGGCACAGCCGCAGCAAGCCGCTGGCGGCGATCGCCGCCGCCGAGGTGTCCACCATCTTGCGCGACTCTTCCGGCGCCTGGAAATCCCATGGCGGGATGCCATCCGGGTTGGTGTGCGTGAGGAAATAATCCGCGCAGCGCTCCGCCGTATCGAGGAACCGCGGGTCGCGCGTGTATTCGTAGCAGCTGCCGAAGCCGTACAGCGCCCAGGTGAGTCCGCGCGACCAGCAGGAGTCCGCGCGCCATCCCTGCTGCGTCGAGTGCCGCAGAAACTCGCCCGTCTTCACGTCGAAGATGCCCTCGTGCGCCGTAGAACCGTCGCCGCGCACCAGGTAGCGCCGCGTCGTGAGCGCATGCCGGATGGCGATGTCGCGCAGGCGCCGGTCGCCCGTCTCGCGCGAAGCGTAAAAGATCAGCCCGACGTTCATCATGATGTCGATGAACAGCGAGTCTTCGCTCACGAACGAGCGCAGATACTGCCCCTTCTCCACGAACCGCTGCGCCAGCGTCCTCCCCGCCTGGATCAGCACCTCGTTCAGCTTCGGATCGCGGCTCGCCTGATACCAGCGGTAGTAGCTCGAGAGGAAGATGAAGCCGAGGTCGTGGACATCGCGGTCGAACTGCCGCGGCTCGAGCGGACGCGAATACTCGATCGCCTTCTCCATCCAGAAGGCCGCCGCGCCGCCGTTCTCGGCGTTGCGGCGGTGGAAAATCCACATCAGCCCCGGCAGGAAGCCGTCGCACCAATGCGTCCACGCAGGCCCGTCATGCTTCCATTTCCCGTTCTTCGTGTACACCGGGTAGAACCCCGGATGCTTCTCCATCAGGCGGGTGACCTGGCGCTCGGCGAACTGGAGCGCTTCTTCCATCAACCCGCGGTCAATCTCCGGACCAAACTGGATCACGGCTGCTGTTCTCCCCGTGATTTCAGGGTACGCCAAACCGTCTCAAAACCGCTTGGCAGCCTGGCCCTCCGCCCGCTCACCAGAAGAATGGCCGCCTCCCTGGGCGCCTGTCCCATCTCGGCGGGGATGGTGCGCAACTGCGGCCTCACGTTGCGCAGCAAGATCTCCATCGAGCGCCCCAGGTCCGGCTGCACCAGCTCCGCACGGAATTCGCCGGATTTGTTCTGGAAGGAAAACCGCACCGGAACCAGCGCGAAAAAACAGTGGCTGACGGGAAAGTCGCGGCAGGCGATATGGTCCAGCCGCATGGTCACGCGCGCGCCGCGCGGCAGCCACGCCTGCCCTGCGCGCACGGCATCGCGGGACGCCTCGAACACGACCGGATCTCCCATCGCGGCGCGCGACAGATCCAGCGGTTCCGCCAGCTTCAGCCGAACGTTCAGGTCTTCCGGCAGCGTCCACTCCACCGGCGCCTCCGGAGGCGTCTCCTCCGGGGGCGGGTCCTCGAACACGAGCCGGGATTCGCCCTGGTATTGTTTGCACCCGCTGAAGACCGTGCGGTTGCGGTTCTCGCCTCCGTTGAGATCCACAAGCGTCATCTCCATCGACACCGGCAGCACGTGCCGCACGCCGCCGATCTCCATCGGCGCGTAGTCGATCGCCTTGTGCCCTTCTTTCAGCGGCAGGTAAGGCGGCACCTCGTCGATGTGGAGTTCGATCCTCGCAATCTCGAGCGTCTCCGCGTCGTTGTAGACGTGCCCCTGATAGCCCACCGGGCCTTCGGCTTTCTCGATCCGCATCATGTAGCGGCTCGACGCCATCGGCACGCGGTAGTGAAACACATGCACCTTGCGCCCGCGCAACTGCTCCGTGCCTTGATAAGTGAACCGCGCGGAATCGCCGAGATAGATGCTCTTGGCATGCAGCGCGAAGTCGCCCGTGCCGATCGCGCCGCCGCCCACCATGTCCCGCAATTCGCGCTCCTCAAACCGCGGCGATCCGGGCCACGCATACAACTCCTTGCCTTCCACCAGCGCCACCTCGAGCCGGATGTTGTCGACAAAGCGGTATCGCTTGGCGCCCGGCAGCCGCTGCGAGCGCTCGATCGTCTGCACGCAGGTGAAGTTGGGCAGGTGCGAGAGGTTCTCGCTCACCACGTTCCGGATCCGCGCCAGCAGGATCGTCTCCGCGCTGAGCGGCTTCATCGGGTCGTAGGGCTCTTGCGCCGCGCCCAGCCCGCAGAGGAAGAATGCCGCAAGCCCCCGCCTCATGACTCAAGTATAGAAACACCGGCCTCTGGTATCATCGTCACTGCCATGCCGGTCAAAGTCACTGTCTTCAACAACGGCCCCATTCGCATTGAAGGCGATCCCGGCGAGTTCGTCATCTGCGACGCGCAGGGCAAGGAATTCGGCCTCGCCGGGCGCCGCGTGATCTCCCTCTGCCGCTGCGGCCTCAGCGCAAACAAGCCGTTCTGCGACGGCACGCACGGACGCCAGGGGTTCCAGAGCGTCTGCGAAGCCCGCGAACTGCCTCCGCCCGCGCCCAAGCCCTGACCGGGCGCCGCCCGGGTTCTCGCCATGGATTTTCGCAAGCGGCCCTGGGGCGGCTATCTGCGCTCCTGGCTTTGGACCATCCCCGCCGCCAGCCTGGTCACGGCGGTTCTCATCACGCTCGCCGTCGCCACTGCCCCGCTGGCGCCATCCGGCCCCTGGCAGACGCGGCTTTACAGGTTGTGGGCGCGGGCCGTGCTCGCCATTTTCGGCGCCCGCGTGCGCGTCACCGGCGCCGGCCATCTCCCGGCAGGGGGCCATTACGTGTTCGTCTCCAACCACCTGTCGCTGGCTGACACGCCCGTCATGCTGCACGCCCTGCCGGTTCCCTTCAAGTTCCTCGCCAAGCGCGAACTGCTCGGGGTCCCGTTCATTGGCTGGTATCTGCGCCGCGCGGGCCACCTCACCGTGGACCGCCGCTCGGTACGCTCCTCGATCGACAGCCTCACGGAGGCCGCCCGGCTCATCCGGGAACATTCTCTCTCGGTTCTGATTTTTGCCGAAGGCCGCCGCAGCCCGGACGGCGCGCTGCAACCCTTCAAGGACGGCGCCGCCTGGCTGGCCATCGAATCCGGCGCGGACGCCGTGCCCGTCGCCATCGCAGGCACGGATGCCGTGCTGCCCGCCAGGGACTCCTGCATCCTTCCCGGAGAAGTGGCGGTCCGCATCGGCGAACCCGTGTCGCCCGCCGGGTTCACCCTGCGGGACCGCGCCGCCTTCACCCGGCTGCTGGAAGACCGCGTCCGCGCGCTTCTCTCCGCACCGGGTGACAGCCAGGTCCCCCCTCAAGGGTGAACACGCATACCGGAGCGCGGTCTGCGCGTGTTGATAGAATGATCGCTTGCCGTTCCCGCGGCCTGTGGAGGCAGTGTGAAGTTGTTCGCCATGTTGCTCCGTTTCTTCAGCTATCTCTTCTCCCTCGTTTTCGGTCTCTTCATAGCCGGTATCGCAACCGTGCTCCTGGTCAGCGGCGCCTCGAACTACCGCTTCGACATGGTGCCCTGGGTGAAAGGCGAAGCCGTGCTCTTTGTGTTGCTGGCTGCCGGACTGGCAGGCGCGCTGGCGGCGGTGCTCGCGCTTCTGGGCAAATGGAAGCCCCTTCTCGTGGTGTTCACTTTTGCCTGTCTCGCCCTGCTCGTCTACGGCTTCTTCGTCAGCCCCGTGTACCGGTTCTACTCGGCGGACCAGGCGAAAGCGGTGGCATGGCTCGCCTTCGCCGCGCTGGGGGCTTTCGTGGGTTCGCTGATGCAGTATTACCCCGCTGCGCGGCGGCGCTGAAGCGCACGGGCGGCGCCGCTCAGCCCGGCAGGCCCGCTGCGGCGTGCAGCACTTCGGTCTCGTCGCGGCCCAGCGCGCGGCGCGCCATCGTCAGGGCAAGGATGGGGAAATACTTGCTGTAGAGCGTGTAGCGCAGGTAGAAGACGTTGGGGAAGCCTGTGCCTGTGGCCAGGTCTTCCTTCCACGTGCCGTCCGGCTGCTGCGTCTCGATCAGAAACTCGAGTCCGCGCCGCACGCCGTCATAGTAGGACTCGCCCGCGGCGAGAAGCCCGAGCAAGGCCCATGCCGTTTGGGAAGGCGTGCTCGGCGCGGGGACGAAACGGTCCTCCAGATAGCTGGCGCAGCTCTCGCCCCACCCGCCGTCCGGGTTCTGCACGGCAGCCAGCCACCGGGCCGCCTTGCGCACGGCCTCCTGCACGTTGGGCGCTCCGGAATACTTCAACCCGCGCATGGCCAGAAACGCGCCATAAATGTAATCCACGCCCCAGCGCCCGTACCAGCTTCCGTTCCGCTCCTGCGTCTTCAGCAGGTAATCCACGCCGCGGCGCACTGCCGGGTGCGAGTGCACCAGCCCGCGGCGGCACAAGGATTCCAGCACGCGCCCGGTGATGTCCGGGCACGTGGGATCCAGCATCGCGTTGTGGTCGGCGAACGGGACCTTGTTCAGCAACTGCCAGTCGTTGTCGACGTCGAACGCCGCCCACCCGCCGTCCTTGGACTGCATGCCGGCCAGCCAGTTCACGGCGCGCCGCTCGCAGCGCGCCTGCGCCTCAGGGTCGCTGCCGCGGGCATGCAGCAGCGCCAGCAGCACCATCGCCGTGTCGTCGATGTCCGGGTAGTGCTCATTGGCGAACTCGAACGCCCAGCCGGAAGGCTCCAGATCCGGGCGTTTGACGCTCCAGTCCCCTTTGCGCCGCACTTCGCGGGCGATCAGCCAGTCGGCGGCGCGGCGGAGCCGCTCCTCCGGCGCCTGGCCCATCTCCCCCAGAGCAAAAGCCGCATAAGCGGTGTCCCAGACAGGCGAGAAGCAGGGCTGAAAGTAGAGATCGTCTTCGCGCTCGGTGAGCAAGGACTCGAACTGCCGGATCGCATCGATCAGATCCGGGTGGTCGCGCGGATAACCAAGCGCATCCAGAGCCATGACCAGATACATCATCGACGGGTAGATGGCGCCCAGCCCCTCGCTGTAGCGGGTGTGATCGAGCATCCACTTCTCCGCGGCGCGGATGGCGGCGTTCTTCACGCGCGCGTTGCCGCGGTCCTGCCAGATCTTCAACCCGCGGTCGATGCCGTAGAACAGGAAGGAGAGCTTGTCCCGGCGCGGCAGGCGGAAGCTCTTTCCCGGAGCCACGATCTCTTCCAGGTGGAAGCCCGGCGGCACAGGGCGCGTGCCGCCGCGCGCCTGCACGATCGACAAAGGCACGACAATCGCGCGCGTCCACGAAGACATTTCGTACAGCACGCCGCCCGGCAGCAGCACCAGTTCAGGCGGAATCGTGGGCACATGCTCGCGGGGATAGAGCCCGAACAGGCTGAGATTGATCTTCACGTAGCTGTTGGCCGCCTGCATGCCCCCCAGCCGCAGGATGCACTCCCGCAGCCTTGTCATTTCCGGGCTTGCCGGATCGGCGCCGGCCAGCTTCAGGGCGGCGTAAGCCTTCACGCTCGCGCTGGGGTCCGCCGGTCCGCCCGGGTAGATGTCGAAGCCGCCGTCCGGCAGTTGCCGCTTCAGAATCGCGCGCGCCGCCTTCTCGATCCGGCTCCTGGCGGGCGGGTTCCATCCGTCCGAATCCGGCGGATACAGCCACAACTGCAGCAGAATGTAGTCCGATTCCAGCGTCGTGTCCGCCAGCAGATCGCCGCACCAATACCCTTCCGGCTTCTGCATGTCCAGCAACGCCGCGCCGGCCCTCTGCAACGTCTGCGTGCAGGCCTGCGCCAGGCTCTGTCTCGTGGCCGCCGCCACAGAGACAGTCCGCCGCGTCACCCGGCGATTCACTTGTTCAAACCAGACTGAATCCATAGGCGGGTCTCCGGGCCGAAAACTCCATTGTCCGTCATCCGCCGTTCCCGGAGGAACGGCCTTCAGGGCGTGCTAAACTGGAGGATTCAGCCACGGAGCTTGTTGTGGATCGTCTGACCAGGCATGAGTTGAAGACCGACAAGTTCGTTCAGGAGGTCGGTCAAACCGTTCATTTCCTCGAAGAACACCGGCAGGCCGTCATCCGCTACGGATCCATCGCTTTGATCCTGCTGGTGATTGCGGCCGCCGGGTACGGTTACCTGCGGACCAAGCGCGCTGAGCGCCAGGCCGCTCTCAGCCGGGTGCTGGAAACGTATAACACTCCCATCATGGATCCGCCCCCTGCGGAAATGGTCGCCTTCCGGTCCGAGAAGGACAGAAGCGACGCGGTGGTGAAGGGCTGCAACGAGATGATCAGCAAGTACGCCGGCAGCGAGGAAGCCGCCGTGGCCACCATGATTCTGGGCAATCTGGCCGCCGATCAGGGTGAACTGGACTCCGCGGAGCGGTACTACAAACAGGCCGCCGAAAAGGCGGGCCGCGAGTTCGCGTCCCTGGCCCGCTTCTCCCTGGCCCAGTTGTACGCCTCGCAGGGCAAGCAGGCTGAAGCGGAGAAGATCCTCCGCTCCCTCGCCGACAAGCCCACCACGCTGGTCACCAAGGAGCAGGCTCAGCTCGAATTGGCCCGCGTGCTCTCCCGGAACAACCCCGAGGAAGCGCGCAAGATCGCCAGCCCGCTCGCCAGCAAGACCGGAGCGGTGGGCCGCGCCGCTGTCAACCTCCTCGCGGACATCAACCGCAAGCTGGGGTCGTGACTCTCGCCAGGCTCCGCTTCCCCCTCCACGCATCCAGGGGACGCCGTTACCCGGAGCCTCCGCATCCCTACCGCAACGAGTTCCAGCGCGACAGGGACCGCATTGTCCACGCCCGCGCCTTCCGCAGGCTGGAGGACAAAACGCAGGTCTTCAGCGAGCGCCTCAGCGATCACTTCCGCAACCGCCTCACCCACACCATCGAAGTGGCCCAGATCGCCCGCACTGTGGCCTCCGCCCTGGGCCTGGACGAGGATTTCACGGAAGCGCTGGCTCTGGCCCACGACATCGGGCACCCTCCTTTCGGCCACGCCGGCGAAGAAGCCCTGGATGCGCAAATGCGCCGCTACGGGGAGCGGTTCGAACACAACGTCAACGCGCTCCGCCTGGTCGACAGCTTCGAGCAGCGCTATGCGGCGTTCCCCGGCCTGAACCTGACTTTCGAGGTGCGCGAGGGCATCGTGAAACACTCGCGCGATTTTGAACCCGGCCAGCACCCGGAACTCGACGAATTCCTGCCCGGACTTCGCCCCCCGCTGGAGGCGCAGCTCATCGACCTGGCCGACGAGGTCGCCTACAACACGGCCGATCTCGACGACGGCTGGAGCGCCGGCCTGTTCACCATGGAACAGATCGAGGCCGAGGTGCCCGGCTACCGCGAGATTGCCGCCGAAACGCGCCGGCTCTTCCCGCATGCGGCGGAACGCGCCCTGTTCCTCGAGTCGCAGAGGCGGCTCATCGATTGCCTCGCCACCGCGCTCATTGAAGGCACCGCCGCCCGCGCCTCGGAAGCCGGAGCCGAAACCGCGGACGACGTCCGCCGCCTGCCCCGCCTGGCGGCCATGACGCCGGCGGCCGCGGAAACCAACCGCTCCCTGAAACGGTTTCTTTTCGCCCATCTCTATTCCATCCCCATGCTGGCCGCGGAGCGCCGCAAGGCCGTGGAACAAATCGGCGCGCTGTTTCAGTTCTTCATGAATCACGCCGGGGAATTGCCGGAAAATCACCAGAAAAGGCTGTCTGATTTTTCCTTGCACCGGGTGGTTTGCGACTATATTTCCGGAATGACGGACGGGTATTTCCGCCGCACTTGCCTCCGCCTGCTCGGCTGACCCGGCGCCGCGCTCTCAGCCCTTTCCCTCGTCCTCCTCGTGCAGGCTCATCACTTCCGCCCGCCGGACGCCGTACACGCGCTCCAGAATCCGGCACAGCTCGGCGGCAAACCGCCTCGCATTTTCGCTTTCATCCAGGTCCGCTTCCACTTTCAGATAAATATGCACGGCGCTCATCGATCGAATGATACGATGAAAGCAATGTCCCGCGCCAAGTGCCATTTGTGCGAATCCCGCCCTCCCCGCCGGGCCTGTCCGGCCCTCGGGCGCGACATCTGCGCCGTTTGCTGCGGAGAGCAGCGGGAGGAATCCATCGACTGCCCGCTGGACTGCCCGCACCTGCGCGAAGCGCGGCTCCACGAGAAGCCGCCGGAACGCGACCCCAAAACCCTGCCCAACGGCGACATCGAGGTCACCGAGCGCTTCCTCGCCGAAAACGAGCCGCTCGTGATCTTCGCGGCAAGAGTGCTTGCCGTCGCCGCCCTGCAAACTCCCGGCGCCGTCGACTCCGACCTCCGGGATGCGCTGGACTCGCTGGCCCGCACCTACCGCACCGCATCCAGCGGCCTCATCTACGAAAGCCGCCCTGCCAACCGCATCGCCGACGCCATCGTCGAACGCTTCCAGAAGGAGATCGCCGATTTCCGCGAGCGCGTGGCGCAACAGACCGGCGTGCACAGCGTGCGCGACCAGGACCTGCTCGGGTCGCTCGTCTTCTGGCAGCGGATGGAATGGCAGCGCAACAACGGGCGCCGCAAAGGCCGCGCATTTCTGGAAAGCCTGGTCAGCCTTCTCCCCCCGCCAGAGCCGGAGAACCGCCCGCTCGCCTGAAGCATCACAAGAGCAGAGGCATATGGAAGCCCGGCTTGTCGGCTATCAGGACATCGGCCCGGAAGTGCGCCACTTCGTGTTCGAGGCGGTGGGGGCGGAAACGCTCGCGGCGCAGCCGGGGCAGTTCGTCTCCTTTACGGGCACGGTGAACGGGAAACGCGTCACCCGCCCTTATTCCCTCGCCGGGCTGCCGCAGGGCAACCGGTTCGAGCTCTGCCTGAACCGCGTCAAGGAAGGCCTCTTTTCTCCCTGGCTGTTTGAACTGCATCCCGGCGGCACGGTGGCCATGCAGGGGCCGCTCGGCTATTTCACGCCTCGGCGCCCGTTCCGGGATGCCGTCTTCGTGGCCACCGGCACGGGCGTTGCGCCTTTCCGCGCGTTTCTGCAGTCGGAAGAAGTGCTCTCGAGCGGCGCGCTCATCACGCTGCTGTTCGGAGCCCGCTTCGAGGAATCCCTGCTGTACCGGGCCGAATTCGAGCAACTCGAAGACCGCCTGCCCGGTTTCCGCTACATGCCCACGCTCACGCGCCCGCCGGCGCACTGGCAGGGGCGTTCGGGACGCGTGCAGGCGCATCTCGACGAGGCCCTCGCCGGCCGCGCCGCCATCGACGTTTACATCTGCGGCCTGAAGGAAATGGTGGACGACGTCCGCCGCATGCTGAAAGAGCGCGGTTTCCCGCGCCAGCAGATCATCGTCGAGAAATACGACTAGAATCGGAACTGATGGAGAGTCATTCCCGGCGCGTGCTCCTCGTATTTGCCGCCGGCGCCGCTGTTTTCGCGTCGGCTGTGGCGGCAGGCCTGCGCCTGGTGCCGGAACCCCGCACGCAATTGGACTATCTCGTCATCGGCTCCCTGGCGACATTTCTCATGCTCGGCGCCGTGTTCGGGCTGATCCTCATGTTCTGGGTGAAGCCACGGGAATTCCTCGCGCAGCGCCGCAGGAAGCAGGCAAGCACGCCTCAAACGCCGCCCGAGTGAACCGGCGGTGGCAGCCCTTACGCGGCGCGATCCAGCGTCACGCGGGCCAGAATCTCTCGCGTCTGCTCCAGAGTGGCGAAGCTGACACCCGGCAGCCGGGCCGAAGCCGTGCCCGCGGCGACGCCCCACTGCAAGGCCTCGGGGCGCGTGGCTTCGTTTGTGAGCGCCCAGACAAACGCCGCCGCCAGCGCATCGCCTGCGCCGATCGGGCACAGCGCCTCCACGCGCGGCGGCGCCGCTTCCCACACCGAGCCGTCCTCGAACGCCCCAACGGCTCCCCTCGCCCCGAGCGAGAGAACCACGTTGCGCGCCCCCATGCCGCGGAGCCGCTCCGCAGCCTCCTGGAAGTGAGCGCGTGTCAGCAAGGCGCGGCTCAGCAGCCTCTCCGCCTCCTGCTGGTTCGGCGTCACCACCGTCGGGTGCGCGTCCATGGCAGCCTCCAGCGCCCCCTCGTCCGCGTCCAGCAATGTCTGCACGCCGGCTTCTTCGGCCGCGCGGATCAGCCGCGCATAGAAATCCGCCGGAACGCCCGGCGGCAGCGACCCGCACAGCATCAGCCATTGGGCGCCGCGCAGCTTCGACCGCACCGTCTTTTCCAGGCGCGCCACCTCGGGCGCGCTCAGCTCCGGGCCGATCTCGTTCAGCTTGATCGCCAGCCCGTGCTTGTCGGCGATCGTCAGGTTGGTGCGAATCTCGCTGCGCACGCGCACCAGCTCGCAAGGGAAGCCGCAGCAACCCAGAAACTCTTCCAGCTGCCGGCCCGCCTTGCCGCCGCAGACGGCGATGGCGAGCGTCTTGCCGCCAAACGCGTGGATCACGCACGATGCGTTGATCCCGCGGCCCCCCGCGGCCATCCGCGTGTCGAGAATATAGGCCCGGTCGTCGAACACAAGCCGGTCCACGGTCACATTGCGGTCGATGGCGGGATTGGCTGTCAGCGTGAGGATCAACGCCTCATTTTATCGTGAATCCATGCCGGGTGTTAATCTGGGCATTTGAAACGCCATCCGCAATTCTGGGCTTACGCGGCGCTGATTTCGGTCTGTTTTTTCTGGGGCACGACTTACCTGGGCATCCGCATGGCGCTCGAGATGTGGCCCCCGATGACGCTCGTCTCCCTGCGCTTCCTTCTCTCCGGCGGCATTCTCATGGCCGGGGCGCTGCTGCTCAAAGCCGAGATCCCGCGCGGGCGCGAGCTCGCCCTCACCGCGCTCTACGGCGTCGTCATCCTCGGCGTCGGCAACGGCGCGCTGGTGCTGGCCGAAACGTGGATCCCCAGCGGGCTGGCGGCTCTCATCATCACCGTGAGCCCTTTCTGGATGGTCGGGCTCAACGCGGTTTTGCCGCCCCGCGAGCCGCTCCATCCGCCTACGCTCCTGGGCATGGCCATCGGCCTGGCCGGCGCGGTCCTGCTGGTGGGGCCGGGCGCCATGGCGGGCGGCGCCGCCGGCGCAGCCATGCTGAAAGGCGCGCTCATTCTGCAGCTGGGCTGCGTGAGCTGGTCGCTCGGGTCCCTGTTGCAGAAGAGGCTGCCCACGCGGTCCCATCCCGTCGTCTCCGGCGGCGTCCAACAACTGGCGGCCGGACTCGCGTTCATCCCTGCGTCCCTGCTCTTGCCCGGGGAAATCCACTTCTCCAGCCGGGGCCTCGGCGCGCTGCTGTACCTCGTCGTGTTCGGCTCCATCGTCGGCTACTCGAGCTACATCGTCGCGCTGGAGCGGCTTCCCGTGGCGGTCGTGTCCATCTACAACTACATCAACCCCGTCGTGGCGGTGATCCTCGGCTGGGTTTTCTACCGCGAGCCGTTCGGCTCGCGAGAGGCCGCGGCCATGCTCGTCATCTTCGCCGGCGTCGCGCTCGTCAAACGCGTGCAGGCAAGCCGCTGAGTCCTATTGCCGCCGGCTCCGCAACCGCGCCCCCAAAACGCCGCCGAGCGAGCAGAAGATCGTCAGGAACAGGAATTGGAACACCAGCCCGGCGATCACGGTCAGCGCAAACGTCTTCGGGTCAGCCAGCAGTTGGCGCAGCCGCTCCACGGAATCCGTCGGCAGGTTCATCCGCGCCAGGCTCTCCTCATACGCCTTCATCAGTTCTCCGCTTGCAGACAGCAACGCCATGCCCGCCGTGAAGAAGACCGTCGCGATCACAAACGTGAAAATGCCCGTGATCCAGCCCACGCGCGCGCCTTCCACCGCTGACAGCGGCTCTCCGGTCCGCCGCATGTACAGCACGGCGGCATAAAAACCGCCGCCGATCAGCAACAGCGGCATCAGCAGCGACGCGCCTGCCATCGCGCTCAGGATGGAGGCCAGTTGCACCAGCACCGCCGCCAGGAAGCCCACTCGCACGGCAGTCTGGTTCTGAAAGGGAGCCGGCGCCGGTTCTGCCGCCGCCGGCAAGGGCGGCGGCTCGTTCGCGGGCGCTTCTTCCGCAACCGCCCCCTCGCGCTCTTCGGCCGTCAGCTCGCGCACGGGACGCCCGCAACGGTGGCAAAACAGCGCGTCCTCCACCAGCCTGGCGCCGCAGGTGCAGAATATCTCCACTGCTTTCAGTTTCCCGTACCGCGCCCCGCAGGGGCAAGAAACCGCGCGGCAGGATTATTCTGGGAAGCGGAACATGAAAGCCTCCACAGTGCTCGTGTTGAACGACCCGGCGGCGCACTATTTGAAGTGGCTGCAGCATCTGCCTCCGGAAACCCGCATCGCCGCCGGCGCTGATCCCGAAGCGTTCCGGCAGGCGGCGCCGGAGGCTGATGTCATGCTCGTCGGGGCCGTGCCGCGCGAACTCGTGCAGGCCGTCTTCGCCATGGCGCCGCGCTTGCAGTGGGTGCATGTGATGTGGGCGGGGCTGGACACGCTGCTCTTCCCCGAGCTGGTGGAAAGCCCCGTGCTGTTGACCAACGGCCGCGGCGTCTTCGCGCGTTCGCTGGCGGAATTCGCCATCGCCGGCATGCTTTGGTTCGCCAAGGACATTCGCCGCATGCGCCGGCAGCAGCGGGAGCAGAAGTGGGAGAAGTTTGTCGTCGAGGAGCTGCACGGCCAGAGGCTCGGCATCATCGGGCACGGCTCCATCGGGCGCGCCGTTGCCGCGCTGGCCACCGCGTTCGGCATGAAGGTGATCGGCGTGGGCCGCGCCTCGCCGCGCGGGGAATTCGACGAGGTGATCGAAACCAGCGATTTCATCCTCGTCAGCGCGCCTCTTACTCCCGAGACGCGCGGGCTGATCAGCGGCGCCGAGTTCCGCCGCATGAAGCCGCACGCCGTTCTCATCAATGTTGGCCGCGGCCCGGTAGTTGATGAAGCCGCGCTGATCGCCGCTCTCCGCGACGGACGCATCCGGGGCGCAGTGCTCGACGTGTTCGACGAAGAGCCGTTGCCGGCCGGCCACCCGTTCTGGACGATGGACAACGTGCTGCTCAGCCCCCATTGCGCCGACAACACGCCCACCTGGCTCGATGAAGCCATGCAGCTTTTCGTCGAGAACTTCCTCCGCTACGCCAGCGGCGAGCCGTTGAGAAACATCGTCGACAAGAAAGCGGGCTACTGATGGAAGAGATCACCCTGGATGCCATCCGCCGGGCCGCTGCCCGCATCGCGCCGCTGGCGCAACGCACGCCGGTCTGGCGCTCCCGCAGCTTCGACGAGCGCGCCGGCTGCCAGGCGTTCTTCAAGTGCGAGAACCTCCAGAAAGGCGGGGCGTTCAAGATCCGCGGCGCGGCGAATTTCATTCTCTCGATCCCCGAACCGGACCGCCCGCGCGGCGTCGTGGCCTACTCTTCCGGCAATCACGCGCAAGCGGTGGCCATCGCGGCGCGCCATGCCGGCATTCCCGCCACGCTGGTCATGCCCGTTGACGCCCCGCGCCCCAAGCTGGAGGCCACCCGCGCGCAAGGCGGGCGGATCATCCGGTACGACCGCCTGCGCGAGTCGCGCGAGGAGATCGGCCGCCGCATCTCCGCTGAAACCGGCGCCACTCTGGTGCCGCCGTTCGACCATCCCTGGATCATCGCCGGCCAGGGCACGTGCGCCCTCGAGTTTCTCGAGCAGCAGCCCGGGCTCGACGCCCTCGTCGTCTGCCTCGGCGGCGGCGGATTGCTGGCCGGCTGCGCCATCGCCGCCAAGGCGCTGCGCCCGGAGATTCGCATCTACGGCGTGGAGCCGGAGCTGGCCAACGATTACTGGCTGTCCCTGCGCCGCGGCGAACCCGTCGAGATCGCCCCTCCGGCGACCATCGCCGACGGCTTGCGCACCACAAAACCGGGCCAGTGGAACTTTCCTGTCATCCAAAGGCTGGTGGAAGACGTGCTTCTCGTCACGGAAGAGGAAATCCGGGAGACAATGAAGTTCATCCTTTCGCGCATGAAGCTGGTCGTCGAGCCGAGCGGCGCTGTCGCCGCCGCCGCCGTGCTTGCCGGCAAGCTGCCGCAGCGCTTCGGGCGCGTGGGCATCGTTCTCAGCGGCGGCAACGTGGACCTGGAAACGCTGGCCGGGCTTTGACGCGCCGCCTGGAAGGGAGTGCAGCCATGATCGACCGCCGCGCCTTTCTCGCCGCCTCCGGCGGAGCGCTGCTCGAAGCGCAGCCTGCAACAGGCAAGCCCAATTTTGTTTTTATCCTGGCCGACGACCTCGGCTGGCGGGATCTGGCCTGCTACGGCAACGAGCACCACTCGACGCCGCACATCGACCGGCTCGCCGCGGAAGGCGCCCGCTTCACCCACGCCTACGCCGCCTCGCCCGTCTGCTCGCCCACGCGCGCCAGCATCCTCACCGGCCGCTGGCCGTCGCGCACCGGCATCACGGACTGGATCCCCGGCCGCCCCTCGCCGGAGCGCGGCCCGCTCCGGACGCCCGCCACCGCGCGCCAACTGAAACTGGAGGAAACGACCCTTGCCGAGGCGCTCCTGCAGGCGGGCTACCGCACCGCCTGCATCGGCAAGTGGCACCTCGGGGGGCAAGGATTCCTGCCCGGCGACCAGGGCTTCGGCCTCAACATCGGCGGCACGGAAAGCGGCAGCCCGCCGCGCAGCCCGCGCCCTTATTTCGGCCCGTTCGAACTGCCGGGCCTCAAGGCCGGCGAGGGCGAGTTTCTCACGGAAAAGTTGACGGACGAAGCCGTCCGCTTCATCGAACAAAACCGCCAGAATCCGTTTTTTCTCCTGCTGTCCCACTTCACCGTCCACATCCCGCTGAGCGCGCCGCAGGATCTCGCCGAGAAACACCGCGCCCGGGCGCAGGGCCGGTACAACCCGGTGTATGCGGCCATGGTGGAAACGCTCGACTCGAGCGTCGGCCGCGTCCTCGAAGCGCTCGACCGCGCCGGACTCTCCCGCAACACGGCCGTCGTGTTCTTCTCCGACAACGGCGGGCTGTGCTTCGAAGGGACTTCAAAAGAACGCGTCACTTCCAACGCCCCGCTGCGAGCCGGCAAGGGGCATCTCTACGAGGGCGGCATCCGCGTGCCGTTCCTGCTGCGCTATCCCGGCGCCGCCCGCCCCGGCGCTTCCATCGACACGCCCGTCTCAAGCGTCGACCTGTTTCCCACGCTGTGCGAGGCGGCCGGCGTCCGCGCCCGCGGCGCCGACGGCGTCAGCCTCCTGCCCCTGCTGCGCGGCGAGCCGCTGCGCCCGCGCCCTCTTTTCTGGCACTACCCGCACTATTCCAACCAGGGCGGCGAGCCCTCCAGCGCCATCCGCGAAGGAGACTGGAAGCTCATCGAGTTTTACCACGGCGGCCGGCGCGAGCTGTACAACCTCCGCAACGATCCCGGCGAATCCCGCAACCTCGCCTCCAGCCAGCAGGCCGTGGTGAAGAAACTCAGCCTCGCCTTGCACCAGTGGCTCCGCCATACCAGCGCGCCCCTCCCGCAGGCCAATCCCGATGCCGGCCCGGCCTGGCCCGGCCTCGGATTGACTGGCGCCGAGCCGCCCACCCCGGCGGACTGACCTGCGCTGCACCCGGTTTGAACGGATCGCCCTTGCGGTGATACTCTCAGCGGGAAGGAGTCCTCGATGACAGCATTGCGGTTGGGCGACGATATCGATGACTACTGCATCAAATGCAAGCGCGTCACCAACCATTCCATTCTCGCCATCATCGAAGGCGAACCCGCCAAGGTGCGCTGCCGCAGTTGCTACAACGAAGGCCCGTACCGCCGCTGCGTCGTGCCCCCTTCCAAGCGCGAGCTGCAAAAAGCGGCCCTGATGAAGCAGTTGCTCGAGCAGGCGCCCGCAGCCGCGCCGCCCGCTCCCGAACCGAAAGCGGCGAAAAGCCCCGCGCCGGAAGCCGCGAAAAAGCCGGCTAAAAAAGCCGCCCGAAAGAAAAAATCCTGATGCGGATTCTGAGCACAATGGCCGCGCTTCGGCCGCCGCGTTTCTGCGCATGGGCGCGCCGCCGGAAAGCAGTTCCTGCCTGACGCTCCGCAGACACGCGCCGCCTCGCGTCCGGCAATGTCATGATGGCTGAAAGCCATGCGCCGCAGAACGTTTCTGTCCCTGCCCTGCGCCGGCATCGCCGCCGCCCGCCAGCCGGGCGGCCCGCGCGGTGAAATCCGGCGGGAGATCGAGTCCTTTGATGGCGAGGTTTTTCTCTACGCCCGCAACCTCTCCACCGGCCAGTCCTTCGGCTGGCGGGAGGACGAGCGCGTCCGCACCGCCAGCACCATCAAGCTCCCCATCATGGCTGCCGTGTTCGACAAAGTCCGCAAGGGACAAGCCCGGTGGGACGAGCGGATCGAACTGCGGGATCAGGACAAAGTCTCCGGCTCCGGCGTGCTGCAAGAGCTCTCTCACGGCGTACGGCTGCCGCTGCGGGATCTGGTCCGCCTCATGATCGTCGTCAGCGACAACACGGCCACCAATCTGGTGCTGGACCGAATCACCGCCGACGCGGTCAACGCTTTCCTCGATTCGCTGGGGCTCAAACAGACGCGCTCGCTGCGGAAGGTCCGCGGCGACGGCGCAAACCTCAAGGCGCCGTCGGGATGGAGCAAAGCGGGGATGCTTGAGGAAAACCGCCGCTTCGGGCTGGGCGTATCCACGTCCCGCGAGATGGTCGAGCTGCTGGCGCTGCTGGACCAGGGCAAAGTGGTTTCCCCTGCGGATTCGCGGGAAATGCTGGCCATTCTCGAGCGGCAGCAGTACAAGGACGGCATCGGCCGCAAGCTGTCCGAATACAGAATCGCCAGCAAAAGCGGCGCCCTCGACGCGCTCCGCTCCGACGTGGGCATCGTCTATGCGCCGCGGGGAAAAATCGCCATGGCAATCACCGTGGACGGCATGAAAAAGGTCGACTACACGGAAGACAACGCAGGGCTGCTGTTGATCGCGCGTCTCGCCCGGCTGCTCGCGGACGCGCTGCTGCCGGAGGCCTGAACCGCGCTACTTGTCTTTTGCGATCGCGGCATACTGCGCGCCCGTGGCGCGAACGTAGTCCTCCGGACTCAACAGAACCTGAATGCCGCGGACGCCGGCCGACACCGAGATCCGGTCGTACAGTTGCGCCAGTTCGTCCAGGAAAACGGGATACGGCTTCTTGCACGCCAGCGCGGTCACGCCTCCGCGCACATGCCCTGTGAGCGGCTGCACTTCTTTCAGCGGCACGATGTCGGCACGCCTTCCGCCTGCCGCGCGCGCCAGCGCCTTCAGGTCCAGCTCCGCGTTGCCAGGGATCACCGCCAGGCACACACCCGCTTCATCGGTCCGCGCCACCAGCGTCTTGAACGTCTGCTCCACCGGGAAGCCGATCTTCCGCGCCACCGACCCGGCGGAGAGATCGTCCGGGTCTGCCTCGTACGTCCGGACCTCGTAGGCGATGCCGAGGCTGTCGAGCAGCCGCATGGCGTTGGTCTTCTGCACGGATTCCTTTTCGATGGTACACAAGGAATGATGCGGGTCAAGAAGTGCGTCCTCACCGCCGCCGCGCCGTCGCAGCGGCGCCTGCCCCTCCAGATGCTCATCGACCGGGACGGCATGGAGCGCAGCGTGCTCGCCATTCTCCTCGAAGAAGCCGCGCGCGCCGGCATGGAAGAGATCGCCGTGGTCGTCTGTCCCGGCGACGCGGAGGTCTACGCCTCCGCCGCCGGCGAGCACGCCGCCCGCGTGCGTTTCATCGAGCAGCCCGAGCCTCGCGGCTACGCCCATGCCTTGGCCTGCGCCCGGGATTTCACGGCGGGCGAGCCCTTCCTGCACATGGTGGGCGACCACCTGTTCGTCAGCCATGACGGCAGCGGTTGCGCCGCCCGCCTCGTGGCGCTCGCGCAGCAGGAGGATTGCTCCATCTCCTCTGTGCAGGCCACGCGCGAGGGCCAATTGACGCAGTTCGGCGCCATCGGCGGCCAGCCCGTCCAGGGCAAGCCCGGCTTGTATCGCATTGATGCCGTGCTTGAGAAACCCACCCCCACGGAAGCCGAACAGAAGCTCTTTGTGCCCGGCTTGCGCGCCGGCCAGTATCTGTGCTTCTTCGGTCTGCACGTGTTCACGCCCGCCGTCATGGATCTCGTGCAGGAGCTTCTGGCGGCCGCCTCCGGCCCCTGCTCGGTCTCGGCCGCGCTGGCCCATCTGGCCCGCTCAGAGCGCTACCTCGCCCTGGAGATGCAGGACCGGCGGTACGACCTCGGCGCGCGCTACGGCCTCTTGCATGCGCAGCTTGCCCTCGCGCTCTCCGGTTCAGACCGGGCCGAAATCCTCGCATCGCTTGTCGAATTGCTGGCGCTTCAGCCGGGCAGCGCGGGAGGCCGGCCATGAGCCGCTTCATCCGGGTCATTACGGCGGACGACCCGGGCGTTCGCAACCTGCCGCTGGACTCGCTGTGCGCCGGCTTGCCGCTTGCCGGCCTCCTCGAAGAGTGCGCCGCGCTGGAAGAGTTCCGCCGCCGCTCGGAGAACCTTTACGAACGCGTCCGCGCGCTTTTCTTTCTTTACGCCATCCACCGCTTCCACATCCCGGCGCGCGAGGGCGCAGCGGCCGAAGGCCGCATCCCCTTCCACGGCTACCTGCACCTGCTCGAACGCCGCTTTGAGGAAGCCATCCGCGAGTTTCTCTCCGAACAGCAGCGGCAAGGCCCCGGCGCCGCCCTCTCCAGCGCCCTGGCCGCCGCCTACCGCAGCCTCGGTTTTCAGACCCTCGCCGACCAGGTCCGCCGCAGTGTGCGCAGCACCCGCGGCAACCAGTGGATGTTCCGCGCCGGTCACCCGCTCGACTCTCCGCTCCGCATCCGGCGCGAACTGCTTGCGCCCGACCCGGCCACCGGCCTGTTGCCTGTGCTTCGGGAAGCCACGCCCGTCCGCATGGATTTCTCCCACAGCGCGTGGAGCGACATTTTCTTCCTCGGCATGGATTACCCGCAAGGGGCGCGCGTCTTCAATACGTCCATCAACCTCGCCGTGCGCGGCTCGGGACAGCCCCGCCCTCCCGTGGAAGCCTCGTTCCGCATCATTGACGAACCCGTTCTACGACTGGTGAGCATCGACCTTGGCGCAACGGCGGACATCCGCAGCACGGCCGAAATCTTCGACTTCGCCCGGGATTACCTCGGGCTGTTGAAGGCGGCGGTCATCGCTTCCGGCCTCGTTCCTTCCGGCATGGAAGGCAGCGGGCTCGATCTCGCAGAGCTGCTTGAAAGGCTCACCGGCAGCCGCAGCCTCGGCATCGAACTCGTCAGCCGCGTCCACGACATTCCCAAAGGCTCCCGGCTCGCCGTCTCCACCAGCCTGCTGGCCTGCCTCATCACGGTATGCATGCGCGCCACCGGACAAGTGCGCCGGCTGACAGGCGAACTGGACGAACCGGAGCGCCGCACCGTCGCCGCCCGCGCCATTCTCGGCGAGTGGCTCGGCGGCAGCGGCGGCGGCTGGCAGGACTCCGGTGGCGTCTGGCCCGGCATGAAACTGATCGAAGGCGTCCCGTCGGGTCCCGGCGATGTCGAGTACGGCGTCAGCCGCGGCTGCCTCCTGCCTCGCCACCGGATCTTCCCGCTGGACGAGATCACCGCCGAAACGCGGCGGCAGCTCCAGCAGAGCCTCGTGCTCGTTCATGGCGGCATGGCGCAGGACGTCGGCCCCATCCTCGAAATGGTCACCGAGAAGTACCTGCTGCGCCTCGATGCCGAATGGCGCGCCCGCCTCGACGCCGGCCGCATCCTGGATGAAATCATCGCCTGCCTGAAGCGCGGCGACATTCGCGGCCTCGGCGCCTGCACCCACCGCAACTTTGAGGGCCCCATCCAGACCATCATTCCCTGGGCGGGCAACCACTACACGGACCTGCTCATCGAGGGCGCCCGCCGCGCTTTCGGCGAGTCTTTCTGGGGCTTCTGGATGCTGGGCGGCATGGCCGGAGGCGGCATGGGCTTCCTGCTCGCGCCCGGCGCCGCGGCCGCCGCCCGCGACACGCTCGGCGAGTTGATGCTCGAAACCAAACGGAAGATCGAGCGCGGCGTGCCCTTCGCCATGGATCCCGTCGTGTACGATTTCTCGATCAACGAATACGGCACCATGGCTGAACTCCTCACAGGCCCTGGCGCTCTGATGCCGCCCGGCTATTACACGCTGCGCGGCCCCGCGCTGCTGCGGCGCGAGGCCCGCGAGCTTTCCCTCGGCCAGCGCCGGGAACTCGAAGTGTTCGCCGCGGCCGCCCGCTCCCGCCCGGAATGGAGCGGCATGGCGTATGCGTTGTTCGAGCGGCTGCTTCCGGGAACCGAGTCGGCTGCGGCCACCAGCCGGCAGGCGCTGGAAGAGCTTCTCGCCGCCAACGGGTTCGACCGCTTGCAGCATGAGAAGATCCGGGCCGACTTGCGCAGCGGCCGCATCGGACTGGCGCAAAACCGCCTCCCCATCACCACAACGATCGAGGATGTCCGCGAGGGCGATGTCACCGATGCGCGCCGCAGCCTGCCGCGCGCGCTTGCGCGCCTCGGCGAGGAGGCGCTGGCCTCCGGGGCGCTGGCCATCATCACCCTGGCCGGCGGCATGGGCACGCGCTGGACGCGTGGCGCCGGCGTCGTCAAGGCGCTCAACCCCTTCCTGCGCCTCCGCGGGCGCTGGCGCAATTTCATCGAAATCCATCTCGCCAAGAGCCGCCGCGCCCTCAGCCTCTTCGGAAAAGGCCCGGCGCACATCTTCACCACCAGCTTCATGACGCACGGCCCCGTGGAGGATTGGCTTCGCCGCGAAAACCACTATGGCTACTCCGGCCGCGTCGCCCTTTCTCCGGGCCGCTCCATCGGCCTGCGGCTCATTCCCATGGCGCGCGACCTGCGCTTCGCCTGGGAGGAGATGCCGCAGCAGATGCTCGACGAGCAGAAGCAGAAAATGCGCGACAGCGCCCGCGCCGCGCTCCTCTCCTGGGCTGTCGCATCCGGCGAAGGGGCCGACTACACGGACAACCTGCCGGAACAGTGCGTCCATCCGGTGGGCCACTGGTATGAGGTGCCCAACCTCCTGCTCAACGGCGTGCTGCGGCAGTTGCTCGACGAGCAGCCCGCTCTGCGCTATCTGTTGCTGCACAACATCGACACGCTCGGCGCCTGGGCCGATCCCGCGCTGCTCGGCCTCCATATCGAAAGCGGCACCGCCATGACGTGCGAGGTCATCGGCCGCGAAATGGAGGACCGCGGCGGCGGGCTGGCCCGCGTCGATGGCAGACTGCGGCTCGTCGAGGGGCTCGCTCTGCCGGAAGAGAGGCTCGAATTCGAGCTGTCGTTTTACAACTCCAACACCATGTGGATCACCATCGACTCGCTGCTCGCCGTGTTCGGGCTGACGCGCGCCGGTCTCGCCGATGAAGCCCGCACGCGCGAAGCCGTCCGCCGCGTGGCCGCGCGCATGCCCGCCTATGTGACGCTCAAAGACGTCAAGAAGCGCTGGGGCAAGGGACAGGAGGACGTGTTTCCCGTGAGCCAGTATGAAAAGCTGTGGGGCGACATGACCGCGCTGCCCGACTGGCACTGCGCTTACGTCGTGGTGGAACGCCGCCGCGGCCAGCAGCTCAAGGAAGTGGCCCAGCTCGACGGCTGGCTGCGAGAAGGATCAGCCGCCTGGGTGGAACAGCTTTGCGAATTCTGACTCCGCGCGGCGCCAGCCTTTGTCAGAACTGCGCGCGGACCACTTCGCCTTCCTTCAGCCCCTCGAGAATCGCCGTCTGCACGCCGTTCGACAAGCCCGCCTTCACCTCGCGCTTCTCGAAGCCCTTGTCCGTGCGGACGAAAACAAACTGCTTGCCATCCTGCTCGCCGACGGCGGCGGCAGGAACGAGCAACGCGTTCTCCTGCCGCTCCACGAGCACGTTGGCATAGGCGGAGAGATCCGGAATCACGCGCCGGTCAGGGTTCTCGATCACCACCTGCACAGGGATGTTCCGGATGTAATAGTTCTCGCGCCGGCTGCCCACGCCGATGGCGCCAAGGGAATAAACCTTGCCCCGGTACACCGCATCCGGGAACGCGTCCAGCCCGATGATGGCTTCCTGCCCGATCCGCAACCGCGTCACTTCCGCCTGGTTCACCGTGCCTTCCACCATCATTTTTTCGGGATTGATGATCTTCATCACCGGCTGTCCCGGCCCCAGACGGTCGCCTACGGCCAGCGTCACCTGGTCGCCGCCGGGCCGGAACGTCGTCTGCAACACCACCATTCCCGCGATCGGGGAGCGCACCACCAGCTTTGTCAGGTCCCGCTCGTGGCGCTGGACGTGGAGCTCCTCCATCTTCATGCCGATCTCGGCGTTGCGCAGGTCCGCCGCCAAAGACTGCTCTGTCAGCGCCACTTCCGATTGCATTTCCTTGTACGCCGCTTCGGCCTCTTCCAGCGCCAGCCGAAGCAGTTCGCGGTCGATGTCCGTGCGCACATCCAGAGTCTTGTAGTCGAGCGCGGCCTTGTCCACTGCGGCTTTCGCCTGCCTGAGCGACTGCCGCAGATTCTCCATGCGGAGCTCGTTGTTTACTTTGCGTTTGGCGACGTCGTTCTGGCGGTCCTTCAGTCCGTCGACCGTGTCGTCCAGGTGGTCCTTCATGCTCTGCGGGTCGAACTCGAGCACCGCTTCACCCGGCTGCACCATCTTGCCCGCATCCGCCAGCGCCAGAATGATCAGCGGCCCAGCATCCGGTCCGCTGAGCCGCGGCGCCGTGATGTTGACAAAATCTCTCGCAGTCGTCGAGCCGGAAACCCGCAGACGAACGTCCAGAACGCCGCGCTGCACCGTCGCCGTCCGCGTGGCGGCAAGCACCGACTGCGCCGAGCCGGTCTGCCGCTCCGCCCGCAAATAAAGCCATGCGCCCGCGCCGGCTGCGGCCAGCGCGGCCAGGATCAGCAGCGGACGAGCCAACGAAGGCCTGGGACGCCGCGGCGTTTCGGGCGCTTGCCCCGGTCCTGTCGAGGGCGCTGGGTGAGTCATCGCCGGCATGGAGACACAGAATTCCTTTCCAGATCTTAGACGCGCTCTACCCGGAAAAGGCGCATAAGCGTAGGCCCGGGGTTACATCACGGCGTCCGCGTCAACCGCGCCGCCGCCTCTGTTCAAACTCCCAGGCGGTGCCGACCATCGCCTCCAGCGTCTCATACTGCGGCCGCCAGCCCAGCGTTTTCTGCAACTTGGAACTGTCCGCCACCAGCACCGCCGCGTCGCCTTCTCGCCGCGGGCCGAACCGGAACGGCACGGGAATCCCGGTGGCCTTCTCCGCCGCGCGGATCACCTCCAGCACCGAATACCCCCGCCCGGTGCCTGCATTGAACACGCCGCTCCCTCCGCCCCCCAGCAAATGATCCAGCGCCCTTGCATGCGCCGAAGCCAGATCGGACACATGGATGTAGTCGCGGATGCAGGTGCCGTCGGGCGTGGGGTAGTCATCCCCATTAACGGTCAGCGGCTCGCCGGTTTTCACCGCCCTCAGAATCAGGGGAATCAGGTGCGTCTCCGGCTGATGCTCTTCGCCGATGCCGTACCGCGGTTCCGCCCCGCAGGCGTTGAAGTATCGCAGACAGACGCTGCGCAGCCCTGACGTGGAATCGAGCCATTCCAGAATCCGCTCCACCATTCGCTTCGACTCGCCGTAAGGGTTCTTCGGACGCAACAGCGCGTCTTCAGGTATCGGAGTGATCTCGGGGTCCCCGTAGACCGCTGCGGTGGAGCTGAACACCAGCCGCCGCACGCCATAGCGGCGCATCATCTCGAACAGCCCCACAGACCCGCCCACGTTGTTCCGGAAGTACCTCTCCGGTTCCTGCATGCTCTCGCCGACAGCGATCAGCGCCGCAAAGTGAACCACCGCGTCGAAGCGGTGCGCCGCGAACAGCGCGTCCAGCGAAGCCGTGTCGTGCAGGTTGATGATGTGCAGGCGTCCTTTGGGGACGTTGTGGGCGTAGCCCTTGCTCAAGTCGTCCAGCACCTGGACGTCGTGCCCCTCTTCCAGCAGAAGCCGGGCGGTGTGCGCGCCGATGTAACCGGCGCCTCCGGTGACGAGAATGTGGGCCATGGACGCGAATCGGGGGAAGCAGTCCGCGCGGACGCTGCTCCCCTCCAGCGTACCAGACGGGTTGCCGATTCAGCGTTTCAGAGCGCTTTCTCGATGGCCGCGATCAATTCCGCCGCATCGGGCTTCACGCCCGGTTCGAACCTGCCGATCACCTTGCCGTCCTTGCCCACGAGGAACTTCGTGAAGTTCCACTTCACATCGCCTCCGGCCGCCGACGTCAGGTACTGATACAGCGGCGTCATATCGCTTCCCTTCACGGACACCTTCGACATCATCGGAAACGTGACGTCGTAGTTCCTCTTGCAGAACTCCTTGATCTCGGCTTCCGTGCCCGGCTCCTGCCCGCCGAAGTTGTTGGCCGGCACGCCGATGATGACAAAGCCGCGGTCCTTGTATTTCCGGTAGAGCTGTTCCAACCCCGAATATTGCGGCGTGTAGCCGCACCGGCTGGCTACGTTGACGATCAATACCACCTTGCCCTGGTACTGCTTCAAAGGCGCGGGCGCGCCGTCGATCGTCTTCATCGTGAACTCGTAAATGGAGGACGCGGCAAGGGCGGACATGGCGAAAAGCAAGGCTCCTGTCAGCAAGTATCTGCGTTTCATGCCCAATTGGATGAGCCTGCCTGCGCCCGGATGCAGAAACCCGCCCCGCCCAGGACCCGGGCTACCGCAGCCAAACCTGGTGCCTGCCGGGGGGAAAGAACTTCACCTCCCGCCGTTCGCCCGCCATCACGGCAATCGCCCTAGCCCGGCTTTCGTATTCCAAACGCCACATGCCGTGGACCCGCTCGATCTTCAGCACCTGGCCGTTGAAATCCTCGAGCACCGGCGGCAGCGGCCCGTTGCACGGCGCTACCCGCCGCCGCCCCGCGGGCAGCAGCAGACGGCCGTGGCTCCACAGCGGCCAAGGCTGTCCGTCCACCATGGCGCAACCCTGCCACGCCAGCGCCACGGGCCGCTCCGACTCCACCTCCAACCCTCCCTCCCCAAGCTCGCTCACCCGCGCCGCCGTTGCCGCCGCACCTACCAACCTCCAGTCCGGCCCAAGGATCGAGTTTTCAAAATAGATGGCCACCTGCGGGAAGGACTTCGCCGCCCAGTGCAGGAGCTGGAACAGTTCCCCGCCGGTCTGCTGCTTGGTCGGATACACATCCTGGTAGCGCTCGACGATATTGATGTCCGCGCCCAGCATCACGCCCGGCGGCGTGATCGGCGCGTAGCGCCGCGCCAGCTCCGCATAGCGCTCCGGCCCGAGGTTCCAAATTGTGGCCGGGTCTTCCACCAGAAACGCCGCCCCGAAACGCGCCGCCTCTGGCAGCAACGCCGCCGCGTCCGCGCCCAGATTGTCTCGCATCGCCTTGTCGAACCGGTCATCGACATGCGTCAGCACCACGTCCAGTCCGCCGCGACCGGAGGCCATCCGCCGCACCTTCTCGAGCCATTCCACCTGCAGCCGGTGCGCCAACCGCGCGCGGTATTCCAGAAAACGCCGCATCGGCGCCGCGTCCCGGGCGTGGTAGACAGCGGAGGTCGGCTTGTAGAAGTCCGCCGGGTCGACGCCCGTCTCCTGCTCGAACTCCCGCCGGACGCGCTCGTTGAATGGCGTGAATCGCGCCGGGTTCAGATACCCTTCCAGCGACTCGAAGTACAGCTCCGCCAGATTCACACCGTCCCAGTCAAACCGCTCCAGCAGCCCGCGCAACCCCTTCTCCACTGCCGCCGCGCAGTCGGGGTCCGCCAGGTTCATCAGCTTCCGCCAGTCCAGATGGGCATCCTGTCCTGTGGCGGTTTTCTCCCGCCATGGCGGGTTTGCCGCCCAGAACGCCTCGCTCACATGCGGAAACTCGAGCCACGCATAGACGTGGATCGCCCGCCGGTGGCAAGCCTCCACAAGGTTCCGCAGCCAGGCGTCGCGTCCTTCATCCGGCTCCCAGTAGTGCCACGCCGCCACATGAAGAGCGCCGATGCCCGCGCTCCTCCAGCGTTCCGCCAGATACTCCGGATCCGCCCTCAGGCGGTACGACGAGTCGAAGAACGCCCACAAGCTGCGCGTCGATGCGCGCGGCTCCAGCCCCAGCTCCACCAGGGCCTGCGCCAGATAAGGGTAACGCTCGTAGCCCTTCTCGCCGATTCCCGTCGCCGTCCAGAAAACCACTTTGCCGCCGTCCCGGAACCCCGCCGCCAGCGGCGCGCCCGTCCACCGCTCCCGCGTGAACACCGTCGCCCGCTCCGGCACGCGGAACCGCGCCACGGATACCGGTCTTTCCCACACAATTTGCAGGGATGGCAGAAACGTGTCGGTCAGGCTCCGCACTTCCACGCGCCCGCCCTCGGGCACGAAGCCCGCCGCGCGCGCTTCGGCCGAGTCGCCTTCCAGCAGCACCAGCCTCGCCCCGTCCAGCCCTGCCGCTTCCAGCACCCGGTCCCACCCCCCGCTTGCGGGAGCGCCCAGGCACGCCAGCAGAATCAGTCCCGTGCTAATACCTCGTCCGCGCATACCAAACGCCCGTTCGGAAATCCCAGTAGTTCGGCCCCCAGGGGTTCGCTTCGTTCCGCAAATGCGCCCCGCGCACGAATTCCGCCCGCCAGCTCATGCCCTGCGGCAACGCCGGCGACAGAATCCTCACCCCCAGCCCTGCCTCCACAAAGTTGCCCCAATACTCGCCGCGCCGGTCCCCGGTGGCGTTCCACACGCCGTACACCTGCCACTGCGTGCCGCCTGACGCTGGCGCGAACGTGTATCCTGTGCGGTTCTGCACGTACAGCAGCGTGTTGCGCCGGAACCGCGAGGCGTAAACGCCGTCCAGATTCACCTCATGGAACAGCCCCCCTTCCCTGCCCCCCAGAAGCTGCCCCCAGCCCTTGAGCACGGACACGCCGCCGCGCGCATCCCACCGCCACCGCGGCTCGTAAAACCGCTGTGCGCCATACGCCCAGGAACGCCCTGCCTCGAACCAGGCAAACGTCGTCCGGTGCAGCGCGCGGCTCGCGCCCGCCGCGGCGATCAGGCTCTTCTCGCTCAAGTACAGCGGCAACAGCGCCTGCGCCGCCTGCCGCGCGCCCGCCGAGTCCCCAACAAACCGCAGCGACACATAAGGCTCCACCGGCAGCCACGGCAGCCGCCACTGCCCTTTCACTTGCCCAAAGGCAAAGGCGCCCTGCCAGCGCGTCGACAGAAACGGAATCACCCACGCCTCCGTGCGGAACCGGCTGTACTTCGGCTTCAGCGCCAGGTAGCTCTCCTTCGCCCGTTCGGCGATCTCGGCGTCCCGGGCGCGCCGCGCCATCGCGAACCACCGCAGCGCCTCCTCGTCGCGTTGCAGCAGGTTCGCCGTCACGCCCAGCAAATACTGCGCCCGAGCGTTGTCCGGCTCCTCTTCCACCGCCATTCGGAAATAGCGGTAGGCGTCGTTCAGGTAACTGCCGGCCAGCGACCGTTCTCCCATCTCGATGGCGGGCAGAGGCGCCGCCGCCAGCACCGCAGGCTCCGCCGGCGCCGCCGGAACCGCCAGCACAGCCTCTTCCTCGCGTGCCGGTTCGCCTTGCAGCATCTCCCGCGCCATCTCGCTCACCCGCGTCGAACCCTGCTTCCACGCCGTGGCCAGCGCCGCTCTCGCCTTGTCCGCCTGCCCCAGTTCCCGCCACACCCGGGCCAGATGCAGCAGCAGCTCGTACTTTTGCGGGCGCAGCTTCCATGCGAGTTCATAATGCTCGGCCGCCAGCGCCAGTTCGTCGCGCGTCTCGGCCAATTGCGCCAGCTCTTCGTGCGCCGACCACTGCCGCGGCGCGCGCCGCACCGCCTCGCTCCACCTCTGGATGCCCTCCCGCAGCGGCCGGTCGACATTCTCGAACGCCTCTTCCGCCGCCCTGCGCACTGCCTCCTGCTTCGCCCCCAGCCGCAGCATGTGGAAGGTCCGCCGCGCCTCCTGCGCCCGCTTCGTCTCGTAGCAAAGGTAGGCGTATTCCAGCGCCGACTGCTCATCCCCGGGATCCTCCCTCCGCAGGCGGTCGAATTGATCCCGCGCCGCCTCCCGGTCGCCCCGCCGCAACAGCGTGTAAGCCAGATCCTTCCGCACGTGGCGCAACCCCGGCTCGGCCTGTAGCGCCCGTTCAAACGCCGCCACGGCCGCGTCGTAATCGCGGGCGCGCAAGGCGGCATAGCCGCGGTCGGCCTCTTCCGCCGCCGGGTTCGCCAGCGCCAGCGCCAGCATCACAATCGCCGTCATACATGAATTAGGTGGCCTCGCGCCGGAAGAAATCTCACCCCTCCGCTCAGGGGCTACCATGAAGGCATATGCCCGCCTTCCACGGATTCGACTACCTGCTCATCGACTCCCTGCTCAGCGACGAGGAGAAGCTCGTCCGGCAAACCACCCGGCAGTGGGTGGAAGACCGCGTCATCCCCATCATCAAGGACTGCTACAACCAGGGCCGCTTCCCCTCCGAGCTGATTCCCGAAATGGGTGAGATGGGCTTCCTCGGCGCCAACCTCGAAGGCTACGGCGCCGCGGGAATGACCAACGTCGAATACGGCCTCATCATGCAGGAGTTGGAGCGCGGCGACTCCGGCCTCCGCAGTTTCGCCTCCGTCCAGGGCGCTCTCGTCATGTACCCGATCTTCACCTTCGGCAGCGAAGAACAGAAGCAGAAATACCTGCCGAAACTCGCCGCCGGCGAGTTGATCGGCTGCTTCGGGCTCACCGAACCCGGCTTTGGCTCCAACCCCGGCGGCATGACCACCACCGCCGTGCGCGACGGCGGCGACTGGGTGCTCGACGGTGAAAAGACCTGGATCACCAACGGGACCGCCGCCCATCTGGCCGTCGTCTGGGCGCGGACCTCAGAGGGCATTCGCGGCTTCCTCGTCGAACAAGGCACGCCCGGCTACCGCGCCTCCGACATCCATGGCAAGCTCTCCATGCGCGCCTCGGTGACGTCCTCCCTCTCCTTCTCCTCTTGCCGCATCCCGGATTCCATGCGCCTGCCCGGCGCCGCCGGGTTGAAGGCCGCGCTGGCCTGTCTTTCGCAAGCGCGTTACGGCATCGGCTGGGGCGTGCTCGGCCCGGCCATGGAGTGTCTTGAAGTCGCGCGCCAGTATTCGATCGAGCGCAAGCAGTTCGACAACCGCCCCATCGCTTCCCACCAGCTTGTGCAGGAGAAGCTCGCCTGGATGGCCACGGAAATCACCAAGGGCCAGTTGCTCGCCCTGCATTGCGGCCGGCTCAAGGACCAGGGCAGGCTCGATTTCGCCCACATCTCCATGCTCAAGCGCAACAACGTCGCCATCGCCCTCGAGTGCGCCCGCCTGGCGCGCGACCTGCTCGGCGCCAACGGCATCGTCGATGACTACCCCGTCATGCGCCACCTCTGCAATCTGGAAACCGTCAAGACCTACGAAGGCACCGATCACATCCACGCCCT
>Ga0308417_1000198_pt1 | contig 46032 bp, 37 predicted proteins | sample HotsprSampleOS65_FD_203528 | JGI IMG/M metagenome (GOLD analysis project Ga0308417, IMG submission 203528) | Hot spring phototrophic mat microbial communities from Octopus Spring, Yellowstone National Park, Wyoming, United States - 20090730_OS65 ...
ATCAAACGAGGCCGACACCGGTATCCGCAACTCAACGGACCGAGGGACCAACTGAGTCGTCCACGCCACCAAGGTATCATATGACCCGGCACGCTAAGTTGATGGCATTGGGCGAGACGCCCGTGCTGCGTTGTGCGCCGGCGCGATTCCGGGCCGCAGGCCGCATAAACTGCCACGCGCCCGGGGCGTCACACTTTCTGCGGCCGGCGCTGGCGCAGGACGTCTCCTCCGCCGTGTGGCCATGCTGCCGTCTCCCGCGCGGGCCCCGGTGGAAACCCGCCGGACGGCCGGCCTAAACTTGCCCATCGCAACAGGAGACCCCTCATGAACCACACCATATTCGCAAGCCTTGGAGGTCTGGCGGTTGTACTGACGTGCGCGGCCATGATGGCCCAGGACGGCGCCGCTTCAGAGGAGAACAAGCCCGCCTCGGTTCTGAGCTTCACCGTTCAGAGCATAGACAGCGCCGCGGTGGACCTGTCCCGTTACCGCGGCAAGGTCCTGCTCATCGTCAACACCGCCAGCCGCTGCGGCTACACGCCCCAGTACGCCGCTCTGGAGAAGATCTATCAGCGATACAAGGACCGCGGACTGGCCATCCTGGCGTTCCCGTCCAACGACTTTGGCGGGCAGGAACCCGGAAGCAACGAGCAGATCAGGGAGTTCTGCGAATCGAAGTACAACGTAACCTTCGACCTGTTCGCCAAGATCGCCGTCCGGGGGCAGGACCAGGCGCCGCTCTATCGTTTCCTGACCAGCAGGCAGACCAATCCCCAGTTCGGCGGCGACATCGGCTGGAACTTCACCAAGTTCCTGGTCGGCCGGGATGGCCGGATCGTGGCCCGCTACGAGTCGAAGATCACGCCCGACAGCGAAGCGGTCATCCAGGCGATCGAGGCCGAACTGGCCAAGGCTCCGCCGCAGTGATGGGCGGGCGCGTTTTCTGACGTCGTTGGGGAGTGCGCTTGCGCCATCGTTCCGCCCTCTTTCACGGAGTACCCATGACAAGGTCGATTCCGAGCCTGATCACACTGACGCTGGTCGCGGTGGCATTCGCCGGCTGTGCTTCCTCGCCCCGAGGCAGCGAGGCCCGCCAGGCCATGCGCGAGCAGAGCGACGCGATGCTGCGCACCATGAAGGCGCGCGATTCGAGCCTGGAAGAGTTTCTGGCCAGGGCCTACGGCTATGCCATCTTCCCCTCGGTGGGCAAGGGAGCGGTGATCGTCGGCGGCGCCCACGGGCGCGGCGAGGTATACGTCGGCGGGAAGTTCGTCGGCTATGCCGAGATCCGCCAGGGCACCCTGGGCGCGCAGATCGGCGGGCAGACTTTCGCCGAGCTGATCGCCTTCCAGAACCAGGCCGCCTTCGAACGCTTCCGTGAAGGAAAGCTGGAGTTCACGGCCAACGCATCGGCGGTGGCGATCAAGAGCGGGGCGGCCACCGCCACCGACTACCAGAACGGCGTGGCGGTCTTCGTCATGCCCACGGGCGGTCTGATGGCCGAGGCCGCCGTGGGCGGCCAGCAGTTCAGCTTCGAGCCGGCCGACTGAGGGGGTTACTGGACCTTCATGACGATCATGGTCACGTCGTCGCTGCGTTCGGTGAGTCCGGCGAATCGGCGCATCTCCCACAGGACGTTCTGAGCGACGACCTCCGCGGATGCGCCGCCCTTGGCGAACGCCTCCAGCAGCCGCTGTTTGCCCCAGGTCTGCTTCTGGAAGTTCATGGCGTCGGTCAGACCGTCGGTGTACATGAGCAGGATGTCGCCGGGCAAGAGGTCCTGGATCACCTGCTCGTAGGGTTCGTCGGGGTCGATTCCAAGCACCAGATTGCGGCTGGTCAGCTCCGTAATCTGTCCGTTGCGCAGCAGCAGGGGGGGCGGATGCCCGGCGTTGCAGTAGGTGAGCCGGCGCGTCTTGGCATCGTAGACGCCGTAGAACAGCGTGACGAACTCACCGGGCTTGGTGTCGCGGCAGAGCATGACGTTGACCCGCCGCATAACCTCGTAGAGGTAGTAGATGTTGTCGGCGTGCGCCCGCAGCGAGGCCCGTACCGACGCCATGATCAGGCTCGCCGGCACGCCCTTGCCGCTGACGTCGGCGATCACCAGTCCCAGGTTGTCGTGCGGCAGCTCGATGAAGTCGAACAGGTCGCCCCCCAGCGCGTAGCACGGCACGTAGTTGTAGGCCAGCTCCACGCCGGGGACCTCGGGTGGCCGCTGCGGCACCATGCGCTGCTGCACGTCCACCGCCATCGCCACCTGCTCCTCCAGCGCCGCCGCCTCCAGGCTCTCCTGAAGCAGCCGGGCGTTCTCAATTGCCGCCGCCGCCTGGGCCGCCACCGCCTTGAGCAGTTCCACCTCCAACTGCGAGAAATGCTTCTCCTGGCTCGTGTAGACGCGCAGCGCGCCAATGGCCCGACCCTTGTACCGCATCCCCACCGAGAGCATCGACACGATGCCCTCGCGCTGCGACTCCTGCGGATAGGCGACGCGCGGGTCGGCCGACATGTCCCTCACATAGGCGAAGCCCTTGGGCGAGAGCGCTTCACGATCGATTTCCGACTTGCTCAGGACGATGCGCCCCTTGCCCAGATACTCCTGTGAGAGGTTGTGCACCGCCGCGATCACCAGCTCGTCCTTCTCGTGGTCGATCAGACGGATGGAGCTGGCCTTGGCGCCCATCACGTCGCACACCAGCTCCACCGTGCGCTGCAGCACCTGCTTCAGATCGCGGGCGTCGGCCAGCATCATCGCCACGTTGTACACGGCCGTGAGCTCGTCGATGCGCCGCCGCAGTTGATACTCCTGAAAGCACAGCCGGGCCACGGCGTTGGCCAGCAGGAACAGGAACTGGATGGCCGCCGGATGGCTGGCCGACGAGCGGTTCAACTGCGTGGCGATCGAGCGGAGGGTGGCCGCATCGATGCCCGTCTGGCGCGCCAGCGTCTCGATGCGCGACTCATCGACCGGCGGGCCGCCGCTGGGCGACATGCGGATGGTCCCCAGGCGCTGGTTATTGACAATGATGGGGGCCACATATTCGGCGCCCTCTTGCTGCGGTCCGTTGACGGGCGCATCGTCCTGCTGGCTGACGCCCTGGGCGGCCGCAATGGCGCGCTGCCGGCGCAGAAAGTCGCGCGTGGGCGTGGGCTGGGTGAGCAGACGCCCGTCGGCGTCGGTGATCTGGGCGCGCACGTTGGCCACGGCCGCGAAGCTGTCCTGGATCTCCTGAAGCGTGGGGAGGTCCATGAAATCGGTGAGCTTCAGGTTGTCGGGATCGAGGATGGGCATCCCTGCTGGTCTTCCTTCCACGCCCATCGGATCGGGGCGGACCAGACATTTTATGTGCCCCGGACGCGCGGGCAAGTTCACGCTTGACACCTGAGCAACGAGCGTCGCCCATTCCGTTGAACGGTCCATCGCCACTGGTTAGAGTGACGGCGTCCGAACAAGGAGACCCCATGTCATGGATGGCACACGTCTTCGCGATCGCCCTGATTGTTGTTGGTATCAGTTCGCTGGCCCCGGCCGACGATTACGAAAGCGCTGTCGACGGCGACCAGATCATCCCGGTGGGCAGCGACCACATCCGTATGGCTCGGGAGCGAGTGGAATGTCACGTGGAATGGCCGAGCGGCTTCTCTGATCACTCGATGGTTCGCGTGACGGCCGAGTTCGTGCTCGTGAACGACTCGGACAGAGCGATCGAGACGCTGGTGGCCTTCCCCGTCGGTGGCGAGAACGACTTTACGCGGTGGATAGATGATGAGCCGACCCCCGTGGAGCTGCGTCCGACGAGCGACGTCGGATGGAGATGGGCCTGGATCTCGCCGATCACTTTTGAGCGGGGGCAGGCTCGGACGGTGCGCGTGAGGTACACCGCCCGTTCGGACGCAACAGCACCCACGACGACCGCAACGTGGCGGTACATTTTGACCACCGGCGCGCGCTGGAAGGGCAAGATCGATGAAATACGCGTGGTGCTGCACTTCCCGATGAACATGCCACCCGGCGGTCTGGGGCCTTTCCGCGCCGAGTCTATGCAGCTCAGCCCCGCCGGCTTCGTTGTCGACGGTCAGACCGTCAAGTGGGTCTTCAGGGATATCGAGCCGGAGGAGGACATCCGGGTTGGATGGGACACTGCCCGCGCTCTGGAAGCATCCGATCCGTTGAAGTGGGCCTCGAAGGAAGAGGCGCCCGGGCTGCAATTCAAACTGGCATGCGCTTACCGCGGCGAGCAGCGGGCCAGGCAGATGCTGGCGCTGCTCAAGGCATTCCCGGACGCTCCCGAGGTACAACAGGCCGAGTTTCGCGTGGCCCAGGGGTACACGCACCGGCACATCAGCGGAGGCGCCATCCAGACATCCGGTGACGACCCACGAGCCGCGGCCGCCTGGTACACGGAATCGCTGAAGCGTCCCCGCCTGCCGGCCGAGATGCGCACTGAGGCGCTCCGCGAGCTGTACCTGATCAACTGCCTCGACCTGAACGATGCCGCCGCGGCGGCCCGTGCTCTGGAGGCCCTGTGCGCACAACGGCTGGCGTTCGATCGGCATCGCGAGACGGTCGAACTGATCGGCCTGGCATCTGCCGCGGATGGCGTCCAACTGCTCAGGTCGATGACCGTCTCTTCCGACTGGCAACTGACCGCGCACCGGTTGGCAGAGCAGTTGCAGCGGGCGGCCTCGGCGGCGCGCCAGTGAGGGGAGAGGGCGCCGGCAGCCGGAAAGATGCGTGCATTCGCCACGGTCGGGGGTTTGGCGGCGCTATGGGCACGCAGCGGCTCCGATAGCAGACTCCGCGTCGCTCCAGGCACACTCGATGCAACACCTTATTCGACCATCGCGCGAACATCCGCCAGAGCAACCCCTCTGCCCGCCGCGCGATTGCGGCGGGCGCGGCGGATTGAGGCGCGGAAGCGGGGATTGGCTGTGAGCAACTCATCGGCCAGATCGTCGTTGCTCACCGAGCGGATCACCAGGGCTTCACCCTTCGCCGCGCGGATGACCACCGGCGCGCGGCGGGCCTGATCCAGGAACTTGCGTGTCTCCAAGGCAAACTGCTCCGGCGTGATCTGATTAACCTTCATGGCCCATCTCTCTCAGGTAATCGTCCACGACATCCTTCGCCAGCACTCGCAGCACATAGACGACGTGAGCATCGACATCATAGAACACCCGGCAGTCACCCACGCGCAGGCGGTACTGCGGCGAGTCCAGGCCCCGGAGCCGCTTGATCCTGCTGCGGCTTACGAGCGTTGGATTGGCACTCAACATTCGTTCGACCGTTTCGAGCACCGTAGCGCGATCAAACGCGCGCATCCGTTTCAGGTCATCGACCGCCTGGGGGTCGAACTCAATGCTGTAGACCAAGAGACTGCTCCTGGCATCGCATCATAGCGGCAACGGGCAGAGCAGTCACGCACGCTGCTGGGCCCCTGGGCCCGCGCCTGCCTCGTCTATCACTGGGTCCTGATGCCCAACCACTATCACCTGCTGATCCGCCTGACATTCCCCATGCTCCGGCCGTTCGCGGCCGTCATCCAGCAGTCCTACGCCCAATATCACCACCGTCGCCACGGCACCTGCGGCGTGCTGTGGCAGGGCCGCTACCAAACGCGAGCGGTTGAGGAGGACCTGTGTCTGACGCGCTGCGGGCGGTATATCGAACGCAATCCCGTGCGCGCCGAGCTGGCCGAATTCGCCTGGGACTGGCCGCATTCCAGCGCCGGCTTCTATGTGCTCGGCCGGCGAAGTCCGGTGCTGGAATTTCGGTGTAACGCCTTGTTCGAACTGGATTTACCTATAACGTCCCCGGTTTTCGTTCCGGTTTCCGCCCCCGGGCGCCCCTGCGTCTCCGCGTCCCTGCGGCTCTGCGCGAATGTCTGCGCGCGAGTCTGGCGCAGAGGCGCAGCGACGCGGAGAGGAAACCGACGGGCCTCGGCAGTTGGACCCGCGACGAACGGCGAGGTGTCTGCTGCGGCTTACGAGCGTTGGATTGGCACTCAACATTCGTTCGACCGTTTCGAGCACCGTAGTACCCCAGCAATAAGCCACCTCAGCCATTGTATGGCCTGAGGATGGTACTATACTGCCGTTGGACTGCCTGGGGACGGTCCCCAGAACCAGTCTGGTGGTTGCTGTTCCGCAGGGTCGTATTACGATTGGATGGGCTGGTATGATGTCCGGGTGGTTGTTGCGCCTGATGCTCGCAATGCTGGTCGCGCTTTGCTGGTCTGGCGAGGCGTGTCCGGCAGCCCCGGCGCGGGCCGATACGGCAAAGTCGCCTGTGCGCGCCATGAGCCTCGATCTGACCGATATGGCGCAGCCATCGGATGAAATGGATCGGCTCGAACAACGGATGCGCGACGTTGGCGTCACCATCGTTGCCCTGAGCGCCGGCCGCCTGGACTGGACCGCTTTTCGCTGGAGCGATCACGAGGAACGCTGGTCTGCTGGGGTTCGTGAAAGCGGACGTGATCTGCTGATGGAAGGCGCGCAACGTTTTGGCAGGTGGGCGCATGTGTCGGCAGTGGTAGACGTGTTTGCGCCGCGCTATCTGCAAAATCGCCCATCACTGCGTGCGCTCGATGCCGTCGGGCGCCCGATTCCACACCATGCAAGCACCCATGCGCTGGTCCATGGTCCTTTTGGCGATGACCTGATCCTGATGATTGCGCACATCGCCCGTCACTACCCGGTCGATTCGATTACGCTGACCGAGTTGTTCTACTATCGGGAGGGGTATGGCGACGATGATCTGGCGCTCTACCGCGAATACAGCGGACGACACCACTGGCCCCGCACCGCCAATGGCGCCATCGATGTCGATCATACAACGATTGCTGCCTGGCGTTCTGCGATGGTCGCCCAATTTGTCGAGCGCGCAGCACGAGTGGCACATATGCATGACAAGCAACTCTTTGTCGATGTGCGGGTTGGGTGGGATTCGCCCGCCAGCGAGGGACGACGCAGCGGGCATGATTATCGTCTGCTGCTTCAGCATGCCGACCGTCTGGTGCTCTGGAATTACATCGGTCTGAGTGGGGCGACGCCGCAGTACACCGCCAACATTGCGCGTTATGTGCAGCGCTACGGCGTGGATCGGATCATCATCTCATATGGCTTATGGGCGACCCGTGGTGCAGTCCTGGGCGCCGAAGCATTAAAGCGGGCGATGATTGCCGGCCAGGAGGAGAACCTGCCGCATGCCTGGATCACCCCGCTCGGTCTGATGCAGGAAGAGCACTGGCAGACACTTGCGGCGGTGTGGCGCGGCGCAGCCGGATACGCTCCGGCGGTCACACCACCACGACGAGCGCAACATCGTTGACATTGGTGTGGGTTGCGTCCGGATCAAGTGACGCAACCACCGGTGCTTCCACGCGCCTCGCCCGCACACGGGGCGCAGGCACCCGCCACGGCTGCGTTGGCTTCTGGACAATCATGGCCGGGAAGGCGAGACTTTCGGACATGTCCTCGCCGGCGCTTCCGGGTCCGCCCCAAGGCCCGCGGACGCCTGGGCCCAGGCCCCTGGAGATGCGCGGCCGCCGCGCGGGCACCGGCCGTTGATCGTCACGGCGGTGGGCGTGCTGAGCATCATCGTCTTCCGCGACACGGGCGACCGCGAAGCGAAAGTGATACGGGTTGACCTGATCCAGCTCATCCCGGCCCCCGACCAGCACGATGACTACCTGGACAACCTGCCTCCGCCCAGGCGGGAGGGAGAGCGATTCGTGCTGCCGGCGACGCGCATCACCTTCGACGCTGCGATCCAGGAGTTCAAGCGGCAGTTTCCCGCCGGCTTTGAGGACAGCAGGTACATCGGCGATCTGCGTTCGGGGGAGCGGCTCTACAAGTGGCGGGCGCACGAGACGTGGGTGAGCAGCCTGGGCGGCGCCCAGCTCAGGGCGCTGCTCGGGTCTGACCTGCGCGAAGCGGTGCGGCGGGCGCTGCATTGCGTTGGACAGGTGAACCTGCTGTTCACCACGGAGTCGGCCGCGCTGCGCGATGACATTCAGTCGTTTCTGTATGTCGCGGGGCGGGGTGCGGCGTACGGGAGTGAATGAAGAAAGGATCTACGGAAACAGGTTGGGTTTTTGCCAAACAGTCATGACAACGTGCAAGTCGGCAAGAAAGGCGATGGCCGCGGCGCTGGCCGGCGCCCAGAAGGGCCTCCCAGCGTACTCGCACAAGTTCAGCCCCAAGGAGTCTACCCAGTACCAGATGTTCGCCTGCCCCGTGCTCAAGGAGCACCAGAAGAAAAGGACTACCGCGGCGTGGTCGCGATTCTGATCGACTCCGTCGAGCTGCGCAAGGCCAGGTGGAGTCCCCTCGCCACGCAAAGATACCCGCTCCGCACCTGCCTTCATAGACCATCCTCGGCGTCCTCCGCCCCTCGGCGGTTAACAACTCCGCCACTGCTACGCGCCTCGGCCCGCGGGCGCGGCCCGGATGTTCACACCCTGCGCGCTGCGGTGCTGCTCCCAGTTTCCCACGCCGAAAGCCCACCGCCGCCCTTGCCATCGGCGCTGGCGCGGGTAAGGTGTCGGGCGAACCGGGCGGCGACCCGGCCTCAATCCATGGTTTCACGGATGAAACGCACTTCAACTCTCATCGGGCTTGTGTTTCTGGCAGCGACCGCGCCGGCGCGCGGCGACCTGGATGCCGATATCCGCAAGGTGCTGGCCGACCCGTTTCTCGCACGGGCGGAGGTCGGCATCCACATCGCCCAGCTCGATCCCGACACCCGGCGCTCGCGCACGCTCTTTCGCCACGACGACCAGACGCCCCTCATCCCGGCCAGCAACATGAAAGTGGTGCTGACGGCCGCCGCCCTGGAGCTGCTGGGGCCGAATTTCACCTTCCGCACGCTGCTGGCGCAGCGCGGCGAGGACCTGGTGATCGTCGGCGACGGCGACCCCAGCTTCGGCGATGCCCAGGTGCTGAAAAAGGCCGGCTGGGAGAGCACCACCGTCTTCCAACAGTGGGCCGCGCAACTGCGCCGGGCGGGTCTGGCCGCCTGCCGCGACGTGATCGTCGACGACAGCGTCTTCGACGAGGCGTTCGTACACCCGGCGTGGCCGGCCGATCAACTCCTGCGCCCGTACTGCGCCCAGATCGCCGGGATGACCTTCAACAACGGGTGCCTGGACTTCTACATCCATCCGGTCGGCACGGGGCAGATCGTGAGCTACGTGACCGACCCCCCGACGTCGTACGTGAGCGTGACCAACACCTGCGTGGGCGGGACGGTCAACGCCATCGTGCTCGACCGCTCCCCGCGCACGCCCAATCAGATCATCCTCCGGGGCACGGCGTCGGCCGCCAATCAGGCGCCGGTGTCGATCACCGTCCACGATCCGGCGCTGTACGCGGCCACGGTGCTCGCCGAGACGCTGGCGGCCGCGGACATCATCGTGGGCGGCCAGGTTCGGCGCGACCGCACCTTGCGCGGTGGCCTGCCCGCCGAAGTGGCACAGGGCAGCGCGCGGGTGCTGGCGATCCATGAGACGCCCCTGGGGGTGGTGCTGACGCGGATGAACAAGGACAGCGTCAACGGCTACGCCGAGAGTCTGCTGAAGCGGATAGGCTTCGCCGCGAGCGGCCGCAGCGGCTCATGGAAGAACGGCGCGGAGGCGGTGGGCGGATTCCTCAAGCGGCTGGGCGCGGCCGCGGATGAGTTCGTGGTGGATGACGGCTCGGGGCTGTCGCGCCAGAACCGGATCAGCGCCAGGATTATGCTGCGTCTGCTGGAGAGCAGTTTCTACGGCCAGAGCCGCGAGCAGTTCCTGACCATGCTGGCGGTGGGGGGCGAGGACGGCACGCTCCAGGACCGCTTCACCGGACCGCTGCGCGGCCGGGTGCTGGCCAAGACGGGGTTCATCGCGCGCGTTAGCGCTTTGAGCGGTTACGTCAAGGGAAGGGACGACCGCTGGTATGCGTTTTCGATCCTGATGAACGACATCGCGCCGGGGATGAACAGCCGCGCCAAGGAGCTTCAGGAGGCGATCGTGCGGGCGATCGACGCCAACAGCGGACCGCCGCGCGGGCGATGATCAGGCATTGGCGGACTTGGCGGCCGAGGGGGCGAAGTGTCGCTTGAACTCCTCGATGTTCCTGAAAGGCGGCGGGACTTTGGCCTCTTCGATCAGCAGGACGGGGAAACCATCACGGATCGGATAGCGCAGGCCGCCCACTTCGGCGACGAGTTCCTGTCCCTCAACGCGCAGCGGGCTGAGAGTCAACGGACACCGCAGGATGGCGAGCAGTTCCGGACTTGGCAAGGCTGGAGTGGGATCCACTGGCATAGCGACACATAATAATCACGGTGGTCGGGGCGTGCAACTGACTTCGTTCTACGTGAGTTCACATCGGAAATAGCGCTGTAATCAGGTTCTGAATGTGCCGTTGCCGTTTCCGATGTGACATCGTAAGCTCAATCAACAACGAGGTTTATGGTAATTATGGGCATCCATGCAACATTCCACGGACTTGTACGTCGTAGCGAATAGTGTATAATATTGCGTTTTCACGCAGATGCGATCTGGCGTGGGCATTGAGGAGCGGGCACATGTGGCGAATGACCAGGTGGACGGTTGCGATTCTGCTGGCGCTGGCGGCGTTGTTCGTTGTCGTGCGCAGCTTCGTGACTGCGTCGGTGTTGGAGTATCAGACCCCGGGCTTCGCGCTGGCCATCACCCTCGACCGCGGCGCGGTGGTGGTTGACTGCGCCAGGTCGACGCGGGCCATGGTGCTGATGATGGGCAGTTGGTCGCTGCACAGTATGCCCTCGGAGCGCATCGAGCAGTTTGTCGACGGGCCCTGGGAATGGGGTTTCGCCCGGGCCGGCGCCGCGCTCAGGGGTAGAGACCTGGGCGGTTATCGCAACTATTGCGCCCGCTGCCCGCTGTGGATGCCCGCGGCTCTGGTCCTGATCGGCGTGGTTCTCTGGCGCAGATGGCCGCGGCCCGACGAGGAGGCGGAGATCGACCGTTACAGCGGGCTGGTGGCGCTTGGCCCCGAGGGTTTGCGGCCTATCGCGGCACGGCGGTCTTCGCCAGCGCTTCCTCGATGATGTGCTCGTTGCGCACCCCGCCGTAGCGGGCCTTGGTGTCCAGCACCATGCGGTGAGCCAGCACCGGCATGGCCAGTGATTTGACATCGTCGGGGGTCACAAAGTCGCGGCCGGCCATGCAGGCGCTGGCCTGGGCGGTGCGATACAGCGACAGAGATCCCCGCGGGGAGATGCCCAGGCGCAGGCGCGGCTCGCTTCGCGTGCTCTGGACGATGCGCACGATGTAGTCGGCGATGGCCGGGTCCACACGCACGTTCTTCACCTGGGCCTGCATCCACAGGACGGCTTCCAGGGAGATGACCGGCTCGAGGACTTCGAAAGGATGCCGCTGGTTCTGGTCGAACAGCACCTCGATCTCGTGCTCGCGGTCGGGATATCCCAGCGCCACGCGGATGGCAAAGCGGTCGAGCTGGGCTTCCGGCAGCGGATAGGTCCCATGAAACTCCACGGGGTTCTGCGTGGCAATCACGAAAAACGGCTGTGGCAGCGGCCGGCGCACGCCCTCGATACTCACCTGGTTCTCGCTCATCACCTCCAGCAGGGCCGACTGGGTGCGCGGCGAAGTGCGGTTGATCTCGTCGGCCAGCAGGACGTTGGTGAAGACCGGTCCGGGCCGGAATTCGAACGAGCCGTCGCGCGGGTTGTAAAAGCTGCTGCCGGTGATGTCGGCGGGAAGCAGGTCGGGCGTGAACTGAACGCGGCGAAACTCGCCGTCGATGGACCGTGCCAGGGACTTGGCCAGCGTGGTCTTGCCCGTGCCGGGCACATCCTCCAGCAGCGCATGTCCACCGCTCAGCAGCGACAGCAGCAGCAGGCGGATGGCCTGTGGTTTGCCGCGGATCACGCTGGCCAGGTTTCGCTGAAGGGCGTCCAGGTGTTCTGTGAAGCTGTGATTCATGCGTTTTCCTCGGATCTGTGGCCGCGCTCCAGGCGCTGGAGCATCTCTTGCAGGCGGCGGACCGCTTCGGGGGCGTTGTGGTGTCCGAACCGGACCCTGTTGTAGTCCATGAGGAACTGCCGCAGACTCGCGGCATGCCTGGCCACGGCGCGCGGCATGGCGGGGCGAGCGTCGTCGGACAGGTGTTCCTGCCACGTGCGGTTGAGGGCACAGGCGGCGCCCCACTTCCTCAACAGCCTCTCGAAGCGCCGGGCGAGCTGCTCCAGTTCCTCCGACGGGAAGCCGTAATCGATGGTGCGGATAGGCGCCCCACCCCGGCGGCGCCGCAGCAGCAGACGCCAGGCGCTGATGGCGGCGGCCGCAATCGCTGCGACCACGGCGGCCAGTGCCACCTGTGGCCACCCCTGCCGCTTGATCCACGCGACGATGCGGTCGGGCAGATCACTGAACCACTCGCCAATGCGCAGGACCACGCCGACCGGCTCGAACGCCTGGTCGGGGCGGCCGCTCTCGGGCGTGGCGTCGAGCGTGAGCCATCCCGTGCCGTCGACCCAGAACTCGACCCAGGCATGGGCGTCGCGCTGGCGCACGATGTACACGCCGTCGCCTTCGTTCTCATGGGCGTAGAACCCGTTGACATACCGCGCCGGAACCCCGTTGCAGCGCAGCAGGACCGTCGCGGCCGTCGCGAAGTACTGACAGTGCGCGGATCGTCGGTTGATGAGGAAATCGGCCAGCGCATCGCCCTCGCCCGGGCGGATGATCAGGGAGTAACCGTGGTTGGCCGTCAGATAGGCGGCGACGGCTCTGGCCGTCTCCACGGGGTGGTCGCGGCGGAGTTCGCCGGCGAGTTGCCGAATCGTGGGATGAAGTGTCTCGGGCAGTTGCAGCAGCCGACTGTGCTGCTGGGTGTCCGGAGGCGGACAGAGCGGTCCCTGGGCGCCCGGGGGCCCGACGAGCAGCTCGGCCACGAGGCCGCCGCCGTCGTCGAGGTTGTAAAACAAAGACCGGCCATGGGACGCATCCCACTGGAGCTGGATGACCGGGGGCCGCAGGACGCTGAGAGTCTCCAGCGGCACGTAGAGGATCGGAACATCGCTGTTGAGGTGCTCGATGCGAAGGGGCGTCAGGGGCACATCGGCGACGGGCGGGCGGCCCATTTCCACCGCCACGGGCCGCAGATTGCGGTCGCCGAAGGTTGCTCCCCAGGCGCCGCGGTCGTAGGTGTCGAATGCCAGGCCGCGCAGGTACAGCGGTCCGCCGCGGTAATGAAGACGCAGCACCCGCACCGTGGAGGGCACGACGTCGGCAGATTCGCCGAGTCTGGGAGACAGCGAGATGCCCGTGCTCTGAAGGCGGGGGCTGGGCAGAAGCGTCCAGGCGGCCAGGGCCTGACCGTAGCGGTTGAAAACCCCGACCGCGACCAGCCCCAGCGCGCCCGCCACGGCGAACGCCGCCAGGCGCGTGACGGCCGACGCCAGCGGGCGGCCCGCCTCCACCGCCGCGGCGGGGCGCGGCGGCAGATACTCGGAAAAGGAAAGCGCCAGCAGCAGCACATAGAGGGGGGCCAGGTACTGCATGATGGAGCTGTCGAAGGGTGATCTTCGACAACTGCTCGAAAATCTCCGGCTCGATGATGTCGAACGGCTCCTGGGGGTTCTCCTCCACGCACGCCAGGATGTCCAGAATCTGGTCCAGGTAGGCGAGGCTCCGCCCGGCCGTGAGGTGATACAGGTTCGGACCGGCCGCGAACAGGTCAACCAGATACTCCTGCCGCGCCATGAAGTCGGCGACGGCCGCCGTGATGGAGACGGCGCGTTCGAAGCCGTCGCGCGCCGATTGGGACGAGCGGCGCGGGATATGGGTGTCGAGGATGATGGCGACGCGGAGGAAGTATTCGTCGCGGTACTCGCGCACGATGGGCCGGCAGAGCCGCGCGGTGGCGCGCCAGTCGATGTCGCGGAGATTGTCGCCGTCGCGGTACTCGCGGTTGCCGATGTACTCGAAGGACTCGCCGATGCTGGAGGCCAGGGCAACGCCGCCGGGGTGGTAGCGCCGGCCGGTGGGCAGCTCCAGCCGCGTCAGTCGCTGGAACGCGGGATAGACCATCAACTGCTGCCGCGACTCGAAGCGGCGCGAGGCGTGCAACAGCCCGAAGGGCTGATCGGTCTCCACGCGGTAGCCGTTGAGGGTATAGACGCCCCGGCGCAGGCAGCGCAGACCCAGGCGCAGGCGCCGGCGTTGGCCGCGGCGGAGGGGCCCGACGGTGACGCCCTCGGCGGGCTCCGGCAGCAACGCATGGGCCAGCCGATGGGGAATGACGTGGATCGTGGTGGGCGCGCTGCGCCCCGTCTGCTCCAGCTCGATGTCCACCGGCAACACCTCGCCGGCGCAGATGCGCCCCGCCTGCCACGCCGTCAGCCGCACGCGCGGACGCAGCAGCCACATGGCCAGCAGCGCCGCCGCCCAGAGCCCGAAGATGTACGACCAGACCAGATACCCCTGAAGGCGCAGCGAGACGCCGCCGTACATGGTAAAGATGATGCTGGGCCAGAGGAACCAGCGTCCGGCGGAGGTGAGGCGGTGGCAGTAGATCCGCCAGAGCCAGCGGAAGGTGGCGCTCCGGAATAGCGTCTGGTCGCCGTAGTCGGCACTGCGCGAGAAGGCGGCGCGCCACTTGGCCAGCGCAGCGGCGCCGAAGGCCCGGCGGGGTTGGAGGTTCGCATCGGCCAATTCGTCCCCTGATCAGCGCGCCCGCGGCGGCCGTGCCGCCCCACCGGCGCTGCTAGAGCATCTCTCCCGACGGCGGCCCCGGCTCCTCGGGCGGCCGGGGCGGCTGAGGCGGGCCTGCGCGACCGGCTATCCGCTGCTGGTATCGCTGATAGGCGACGGTCAACGCCTCCAGCGTCCGCGGCAACTGCGCCACGGCCATGAAGACCCGCGCCGACACCGCCGACGTGGGGAAGAAGTTGGTGATGAAATCGAAGAAGCACTCCGACGGCGAGTGGCCCACCATCACCGCGTTGGCGTAGGTGCCGCTCAGCAGCTCGTCGGGAATCTTCAGCTCGTCGTAAATCTCTTGGAGGGTGGGCCGCCGGTCGGTGGGCGGCCTGGGCAGCACCGGCGGGGGGCCGAAACGCTGCTCGTACTTGCGCAAATTGTCGCGCACGGCCAGCACGAACTGCTCCATAACCGCCGGAGAGAGCACGATGCGGGCGGCGATCTGATACGGCCGGGTCAGCGCCTGGACGAAATCGAGCAGGAACTCATTGGGCCCATCGAGCACGAGCACGCCGGTGGCCATGACGCCGCGCACAATGCGCTCGGGGACGCGTGCGCTGACCGGGCTGAAGCGCGCTTCCTGGCTGAAAGCGCCGGGGCCCTTGTCGGGCTGACCCGGCGGCTGAGCACCGGGTGGAGGATTGCTGTTCTGTTCGGACATATCTCGACCGTTCTGCGCTGGAACCCACCCCGAAGCGCCTGCTCGGAAGGCTACCCGCGGCCGAGCGGATACGCAAGCGGCGCTCAGGACTCCGCGGCTCCGAGGGTGCCCAGATTTCAGGCAGAGCCCGGCGTTGAGGTCGTGCTGACATACATTCGCTACCCCCGGTACCGCGGGGAGACGCCCGGGGGCGAGCCACGGAGGCCAGGGATGGGGTGCGCCCTTGCCCGGAGAACTGGGCACACTCGGGGTCCACCGCCCCGAATGTCGGGCGCTCGCAGGCGGGGTCCTGAGGTTTGGCGGCCGGGGGCCAGCGACCGGGACCGCGACCGGACGACCGATTGGACCGGCGTCGCCTCCGGGCGGCTCAAGGCCGAATCGCCGTTGGTGCCGTAGTCGCCCACGCCGATCTGGCGTCCCGCGGAGTACCTGACACCTATAAATGTGCCGAGATATTGTCAACCACAGCCCCGTCGGGCCCGTTTCGCACGCCGATACCATGAGTCGAACAATCGTACAAACCCAACGATTGAAATACCGAATACACAAATGATTACTGCCTGAAATAGAAGGATGACCACGATAGCTAGCAACAACAGTATCGGAAGCAAGAGTACCCATGGCTTGCTATACAGAATGGAAATCGCCAGTGTGGCCACACACAGGGTAGCGTAGGACGCAACGGCAAATCGTAGTACTAATCGTTGACGCTCCATTGTGATTGCCTCTCCGGTATCATGCTACTTGAGATTGTTGCGCCGGTGGAAGCTGAAGGCGTTGCCATTCTGAACACGGAAACGATCCGAACAGATAGAACGGAGCCGAAGGCCAGAAGTACACCCCCCACTCACCGCCGTTGCAGTCGCCGGAGCACACAACGAAACATGGCGCGCTCGGAACCCGAGCGCACGCCATATAATCCGTTCCATGAGGGTCCATGGACGTAATGGGATTGCCGCCGACAGAGTGATATGGGCTCGGCCCATCCACATACCCCAACGGATCCCTCTGCACAAACCTCCCCAGCGTCGCATGCAGCATCCGCGCACGGTTGTGGTAGAGGCCCGTCTCGGTGTCGAGCATCAGCATCGCCGGCGCCACCGCCTTGGCCAGGCCGAATCCGGATGGATCAGCGCAAAACAGGTCGGTCCGGTCGGTCCCGACCACAGCAGATCTGTGCCGCCGCGAAGCGCCGGTGGTCGCGCCGGTGGCAGGCCCTCCAGTGGGCGGGCGGGGCGGTCCCGCATATGGCCCATGCCCAGGCGCGGTAGGGGGGAGTGACAGTCGGGCGCGACAGTTGCGGCCGAGTGCGGATCCAGGACGCCTGGTCCGCTGCGCAGGGCCAGTTGGACTGCGGCACTTGCGGGAGCAGCCCGGTGGCTTTTCCCTCGCCGCGTGGCAGTCTATGCTCTGATGGTTCAAGCGCCACAGGCAACAGGAGCCTATATGCCGCAGGTCAGCATCGATGGACAGATCATTTGCTACGAGGAACATGGGGCTGGACCGCCGCTGCTGCTGATTCACGGCTTTCCGCTGGACTCGCGCATGTGGGCCGAACAGATGAGGGTGTTCGCCGGGCGTCGGGCAATCGCGCCGGACCTGCCGGGATTCGGGCGCTCGCCGTCTACGCGCGCGTACAGCGTCGCGGAACTGGGGGAGTTGATGCACAGGCTGCTGAGGGAACTGGACGCCCGGCCGGCAGTGGTAGGGGGGTTGTCGATGGGTGGCTACGTGGCGATGGCGCTGATGGCGCGGCATCCGCACGATGTTGCCGGGCTGGTGCTGATCGACACGCGCAGCGAGGCCGACAGCCCTGACGCCCGGGCGGGGCGGATGAGGATGATCCAGACCGCGCGGGAGAGCGGCGCCAGCGCGATCGCCGAGCAGATGATCCCGCGTCTGCTGGCGCCGCAGACGCTGCAGTCGCGGCCAGCGGTGGTGGCGGCGGTGCGCGAGATGGCGCAGGGTCTCTCCGCGACGACCATCGAGAACACGCTTCTGGCGTTGCGCGACCGGGAGGATTACAGCGGGCTGTTGTCGAGTGTGCGCGTACCGGCGCTGATCGTCGTCGGCGAACACGACGCGATCACGCCGCCAGCCGTTGCCAGGTCGATGCACGAGAGACTGGCCGGCTCGACGCTGGAGGTGATCCAGGGGGCCGGTCATCTGTCGCCCATGGAACAGCCGGAGGCGGTCAACCGGGCCATGGCTCGCTTTCTGGAGCGTGGTGCGACAACGTGAGGGCGGCTAGAATTGCCGCGGTCCACCAACCACTGGAGTTTCGATGAACCGAGAACGAGCCGCATGGCTGGCCAGCTTTCTGCTGCTGGCGATTGCCGCATTTCGCAGTCCCTCGGCCGCACAGCGCGACAGCGACTACCTGTTCGTGCGCACGCTGGTCGACATCAACCGTCGGGTGCTCAATCACTATGTGGAACCGATCAGCGCCGGCGAGCTGGAGGAGGCGGCCATCAACGGGATGCTCAACAGGCTGGACCCCTACACGGTGTTTGTTCCGCGTGACCGGCGCGCCGAGTTTGACCGCATGCTCGAGGGCACATTCCGGGGGGTGGGCATCGAGCTGGACCAGTTGCCCAGCGGCGCGGTGCAGGTAGTCAGCCCCATCGAGGGCAGCCCGGCGCACCGTGCGGGTGTGATGGCCGGCGACATCATCCTGAAGGTCAACGGCGAGTCGATCGAGGGGCTGCGTCTGCCGGAGGTGATCAAGCGGATCGCCGGGGAGCTGGGCACGGAGGTGCGGCTGACGGTGCGGCACGCCACCGGCGAGGAGGTCGAGCTGAGCATGCGCCGCGAGGAAATCGTGGTGCCGACGGTGAAAGGGTTTCGCCGCAAAGCGGACAACACGTGGGACTATTACATCAACCAGGATCCGAAGATCGCGTACGTGCGGATAACGCAGTTCACTCCGTCGACGCACGACACGGTCCGCCCGATCCTTGAGGACCTGCTCAAGGACGGCATGAGGGGGCTGGTGCTGGACCTGCGCTGGAACCCCGGCGGGCAGCTCGACCAGGCGGTGCAGGTAGTGGACCTCTTTCTTGAAGAGGGCGTGATCGTGGTGACGCGCGGCCGCAGCCGACCGGAAGACGTGCGACGTGCGACGGCCGACGGAACCCTGCCGTACTTTCCGATGGTGGTATTGATCAATGAACACTCGGCCAGCGCGGCGGAGATCGTGGCCGGGAGCCTGATGGACAACCGGCGTGCCGCGGTGCTGGGGCAGCGCAGCTTCGGGAAAGGCTCGGTGCAGGAGGTGATGCCGCTGGAGGGAGACAACGGCGAGCTGAAGCTGACGGTGGCGTACTATTACCTGCCGCTGGGGCGGCTGGTTCACCGCAGAAAGGACGCGCAGGACTGGGGGGTGCAGCCGCAGGTGGTGGTGCCGATGGACGAAGCGACGCAGCGCAAGGTGACGATGGAGCGGCTGGCCAGCGAGCGGTTGCTGGCGCCGGGCACGGGGCCGGCGACCGCGCCGGCCCTCGGCGCCGACGTCCAGCTTCAGCGTGCCATGGAAACGCTGATTCTGATGACGCTGATAGAACAGGGGCCGGCTGGCGCGCCGCGTCCGGCCACCTCCAGGGTGGCCGGCGGGCTGACGCAGGGGGGTGGCGCAAGGTAGCGTTTCGCGGCGCGCTGGCTTGATTCGCGACCCGGGGCGCCATGACGCGCAGTTGCCAGGGCGTCCGGGGAAGCGCACAAGCGGGCATCCCTGCGGGGCGGCAGGTTTCCGCTTCATCGCAGATGAACGACACCGAGCCATACGGAGGATTATGTCGGGCATGTCGCTGCACGTTCTGGCCGTCGGCCTTGAGGTCGAGCAACGGCTGGTGCTGGTCCTGGTTCAGCTCCTGATCATCATCGCTGCGGCGCGGCTCTTCGCCTCGCTGTTTCGTCGCATGGGTCAGCCGGCCGCGGTGGGAGAGATCGCCGCGGGACTTGTGCTGGGACCATCGGTGCTGGGCAAGCTGGAGGCGGCGGGGCTGCTGCCCGGGATCTCGGCTCGCGTATTCGACCCGAGTGTGGGACCGGTCTTCACCGTGATGAGCCAACTGGGGCTGGTTCTGCTGCTGTTCCTGGTGGGGATGGAGTTCGACTTCAGCCATCTGAGACGGCACGGCAGGGCGGCCATGTCGATCTCCGTGACGGGCGTGGCCGCACCTTTCATTCTGGGCTACGCGCTGGGCCACATCATGCACCCGTTCCTGCCCGATGAACGGAATCTATTTGGATTTTCCCTCTTTATGGGTACGGCGATGGCCATCACCGCCCTGCCTATCCTGGGTCGCATAATGATGGAGCTGAAGATCAACCGCACGAGGGTAGGGGCGATCACCATCACGGCGGCGGCCGTCGACGACGCGACGGGCTGGATCCTTCTGGCGGCGGTCACCGCGCTGGTGCAGACCGGCTTTGTCCTTAAGAAGAGCCTGGTCATGATCGCCATGACTGTGGGCTTCGCCCTCGCGATGCTCGTCGTGGTGCGCCCGGCGATGCGGGCATGGATCCGCTGGACCATGGATCGCAACGCAGGAGAGCTGAGCCTCAACGCGCTGGCGGTGGTGCTGCTGGCGCTGTTCGTCTGCTCCATCGCCACAAGTCTCATCGGAATCTTCGCGATCTTCGGCGCATTCATGTTCGGGGCGATTCTCTCCGACCTGGATGAGTTCCGCGCCGCCGTGCACCGGTCCCTCAGCGGCCTGGTGACGGTCTTCTTCCTGCCCATCTTCTTCACCTACACGGGCCTGCGCACCGACATCGGGACGCTCGACAGCGCCGTGATGTGGCTGTTCGCCGGCGCCGTGCTGGCGGTGGCCATCGCGGCCAAGTTCGGGGGATGCGCCCTGGCGGCCTGGATGAGCGGCTTCTCGGGACGCGAGGCAACCTGCATCGGCGTGATGATGAACACGCGGGCGCTGATGGAGCTGGTGGTGATCAACGTAGGCCACGATCTGGGGATCATCCCCCCCAGCGTCTTCTGCATGCTGGTGATCATGGCGCTGGTGACAACGGTGATGACCACGCCGATCCTGCTGCGGGCCATGCGCGGCACCGAACTGGAGAGCGGCGTGGTCAGCGCGGGTTTCGCCCGCTCACTGCGGCCGAGCGGCGCAGACGGCGCGTGATCCGGGTTCCGCCGGGGCGACGCATGATGCCCGGCGCTGTGACCGGCAACCGCACGAGGGAGGCGACCGAGGGGTGCACCGCGGGATCAGTCCATAGCCTGCGCCCGGGCGTCGCGGCGGGCGGCCTGGAAGCGCGGCCGCCCGGCCAGGTCGCGAAACTCGCTCCGCTCCAGCAGCTCCATGGCGAAGCGGGGGTCGGCGTGGATCAGGTCCTGTATGAACCGGTAGAACTCATCCTCCTTCTCCGCACGCTCGCGGGCCGCCCTGGCCAGCGCCAACGCGCACTCGACGCGGGCCTGGCGGTGATTGGCCCGGTCCATGCTCATGACCTGGCGGTAGGCCAGCACAGCGCCGTCGAGGTCGCCCTTCTCCGCCAGGCGCTGGCCGTAGGCGAACCAGGTATCAGGCCCGGCCTTGCCGGCGGCGATCTGCGCCATCAGTTCCGCAAGTGTGGCGACCTGGGCAGAAGGGGCCGGACGCGCCCACGTGCGGACGTAGAGCACGCCCAGCGTGAAGGCGGCGATGAGCATCAACAGCGCGGGAAGGCGGTGATAGCGCCTCATCGTTTCATCCCTGCCTCGTTCACAGATCATACCGTGCCACAGCCCGGTGGTTGAGGGCGCCGCGGATCAGCGCACAGTTACCGTATACGGCGAAACCAGAAGCACCGGCCGCTCCTGAAGCAGGTACATCACCTGAAGCTGCCGCCGCACCGGTTGCCGCAGCGAAGGAGCCAGCGGCGTCAGAAAAACGTCGATGGCGCTGCGCGGCGCGGGCTTCAGCGGTGCGGCCGCCTCGGAACCGCCGCCGCGGAGCAGGTCGACGATCGTCCGTGTCGGCGGCAGCGTCCGGATGTCGTAGGAGCCTTCGGCCAGATTGGCCCGGGCGGCCGCGTGGGCGATGGCCGCCTCGATGCCGCCCAGTTCATCGACCAGCCCCAGTTCGCGGGCCTGGCGGGCGACGAAGATGCGGCCGTGGGCCACCTCATGGATGTCGCGGATGCGGTCTTTGCGGCCGGTGAGGATGCGGTCGGTGAACTGGTCATAGGTCTGCTGCATCCAGTTGGTTATCAGCCGCCGCTGCGAGTCGGTGAACGGTCTGGACCAGGTGAACAGGTCGGCGTTGCCGCCGCGCGTGAAGCTCTCGGTGTGCAGCCCGACCTTGGCGAACAGCTCCTCGATGACCAGCTTTCCGCCGAGTACGCCGATGGAGCCGACAAGGGCGGCGGAGTCGGCGAAGACCTGATCGCCCGCGCAGGCCACGTAATAGCCTCCGCTGGCGGCCATTCCGCCGATGCTCACGACCAGCGGTTTGTCCTGGGCGGCGCGGCGGACCGCCTGCCACATGACCTCGCTGGCGCTGGCCGACCCACCCGGCGAGTCGATGCGCAGAACGATGGCCTTGACCATGGGGTCGCGGCTGGCGATGCGCATCGCCCTGCGGATGTCGCCGCTGCCGATCTGGCCGGTGTTTCCGAAGATGCTCTCGGAAGCCTCGCCATCGACGATGACGCCCTCGGCGTAGACCACGGCCACCGATGGTCGGGTTGCCGGCGGGGGATTGCCGCCGCTGAAGAGGCTCAGCATCGAGAACGGGTTGGAGAAATCGATCTCGTCGCGCTCGGGCACGCCGTAGTTGTGAATGAGTTCGATGTCGCGGCCCAGTTCCCGCTTGAGCAGGTCGCGCAGGCCGTCCTGATCGACCAGGTGGTCGACGAATTGCCGCTCTTTGGCCAGGCGGGCCGGCAGATACACGTTGTTGATCATCTCCACAACCTCGGTCCGCGGCAGGTTGCGGTGATGGCTGATGCCGTCGACGATCTCGGCGTAGAGCGAGTCGAGAATCTTGTCCAGTTCGCCGCGCATCTCTTCGCTGGGCGCGGTGCGCGTGAACGGCTCGTCAGCGCCCTTGTACTGCCCGATCTGCACGTAGTCGGCCTTGACACCGATCTTGTCGAGCAGCTCCCTGGCGAACATCGCCTCCAGCCCGATTCCCGGAATGACCAGCTCGCCGCCGCTCATGAGGCAGATGTCGCGCGAGCCGCTGGCGGCGATGTATTCCGCCGTCCCGTAGCTGTCGGCGTAGACAAAGGTGCGCTTGCCGGCCTTTCGCAGCTCCACCAGGGCGTCGCGCAGCTCCTGGGCCTGGGCCAGATTCAGACTTGTGCTGCCGAAGTTGAGCAGCACGGCTCGCAGGTCGCGGTCACTGCGGGCCTGGCGGAGCCGTTCGACAATCGACTGGAGAGTGAGGCTGGTATCGGCGAAGAATGCGAAGCTGGCCGGCGCCTCGACGACCGGGCGGTCCAGATCCACGTAGGCCACTCTGGCGTTGGGGCTGGGTGCTGATCGCACCCGCTCGAGGATGCCGCGACCGAAGGACGGCCGCGTCGCAGGGGCGGGCTGGCTTGTTGAAGCGGCCCAGCGTGCCTCAACTGCCGGATGCTCGACGAGCGGCCGGTCCGGCGGTGGGGCGGGTCTGGTGGACGGTTCCTCGGCCCGCAGGTGCCCCGCCATTGCGGCGGCGACCAGCAGCGACGCGAACGGGATGAATCTGTTCATGTTCTCCCTTCTTGCTATGTGTGCCATAGTATGTCGGCATCGGGCACTCAGCCACTGAGGATAACCGTACTGTTGGAAGTTCCAGTACGCCAGGCGAGCGGTCAAGGCGGCCACAACCTGCGCGTGCGAAGGCGCGGCAAGATTCGCCCCGCTCCGGCTGGGGTGGGGGCCGTGCCGCCATTCGACGCAGAGAGTGTCGCGCCACCGGGACGCTGCGCCCAGGAACGCGCGGCACGCACGTGTTGACATGGGGTCGGCTGACGGGTAGTCTTTTGTGCGTCGGATTGACTGAGCGCAGTGTCCAACTTCGTTGATGGCCAGACTCTCCCGTGCGTTTTAACGGGAGCCGGTCTGGTTTTGTCTTTGTACTTGACGGCGGCCGAGCCATAGATATAATGCACGATTTGGTGATTATCGGGCGCAGGCGGTGCGCTCCGGTTGGTGCCGTGAAATCATAAACCATTACTGAGAAAGCGTTTATCGGCGATTCAGACGTCTGACGGATCGGGACACCAGTCCGCAGCCATGCTGCGAGTGGCCCTGGCGCTGAGGGTGTCTGCCGGCGACAGTGGTTCCCACCTCGGTTTTACGGAAAAGGAAAGAAGCTGATGCCAGTCCAAGAGGTGCGCGACTTCAGCAAGCGCGGCGACGCGCTGCCGATTCCCAATTTGATCGACATCCAGATCGAGTCCTATCAGCGGTTCTTGCAAAAGGATGTCGATCCGGCCAAACGCAAGAACGAAGGCCTGGAAGCCCTGCTCCGCGAGGTCTTCCCCATCGAGAGCTACGACCAGAACCTCCGGCTGGAGTACATCAGCTACGAGCTGGCCGAGCCCCGCTACACGCCGGATGAATGCCGTGCCCTGAGACTGACGTTCGGCATGCCTTTCCGCATCCACGTGCGGCTCGTGCGCAAGGACAAGGACGAGGTCCTCGACGAGTCGATCTATTTGGGCGAAATCCCCATCATGATCGGCGGCGGCGAGTTCATCATCAACGGCGCCGAGCGCGTCATCGTCAGCCAGCTTCACCGCTCGCCGGGCGTCGACTTCCTGGTTGAGGTGCAGGAGGGCGACCGCCCGCTGCACGGCTGCCGAATCATCCCCGAGCGCGGAAGCTGGATCGAATGCTCGGTGACCAAGAAGGACGTGCTTGCCGTCCGCATCGACCAGTCGAGCAAGATTCCGGCCACCACCTTCCTCCGCGCGCTTGACTCCAAGTACGGCACGACCGAGGCGATCATCAGGGAGTTCTACACGGTGGAGACGGTCAAGGTCGGCCAGCTCCAGCCGACGTACTACGCCGCGGCCCCGATTATCGACGCCGAGAGCGGCGAGGAGATCGTCAAGGCCGGGGCGCAGATCGGGGAGGCGATCAACAAGATTCAGGCCTCGAGCCTCAAGACCGTCAGCGTCGTCACCAAAGTCTCCGATCCGCTCATCCTCAACACCCTGGCCGAGGACACCGCCGAGAGCCACGAGGCGGCGCTGATGAAGATTTACGCGCGGCTCCGCCCGGGCAATCCGCCGCAGATCGACAAGGCCAAGACCCTCTTCCAGGAGAAGTTCTTCGACGAGAACCGCTACCGCCTGGGCCGCGTCGGCCGCTTCCGCATCAACCGCAAGTTCGACCAGAACGTGCCCGAGACGGTGATGACCCTGCGCAGCGAGGACCTGGTCAACTCGCTCAAGTACATGTTCAAGCTGCGCAGCGGGGAGGGCTACGTCGACGACATCGACCACCTGGGCAACCGCCGTCTGCGCACTATCGACGAGCTGGCCAGCGAGGAACTGCGCAAGGGCTTCCTCAAGCTCCGCCGCACCGTCCAGGAGCGCATGAGCCTCAAGGACCCGGCCGAGCTTGGCCGCATCGCCGAGCTGGTGAACTCCAAGAGCATCAGCAGCGCCATCGACTTTTTCTTCGGGCGCGGCGAACTGTCGCAGGTGGTCGATCAGACCAACCCGCTCAGCCAGCTCACCCACGAGCGGCGGCTGTCGGCCCTTGGCCCCGGCGGCCTCAACCGCAAGCGCGCGGGCTTCGAGGTCCGCGACGTTCACATCAGCCACTACGGCCGAATCTGCCCCATCGAGACGCCGGAAGGCACCAACATCGGCCTGATCGCTTCGCTGGCGATCTATGCCGACATCGACGAGTACGGGTTTCTGATCACGCCGTATCGCGTGGTGAAGGACGGCAAGGTCAACGGCCAGCACAAGTACCTTCGTGCCGACGAGGAGATGAAGGCGGTGCTGGCGCCGCCGGATGCGGTGGACAAGAGCGGGAGTCTGCTGAAGGGCTCGGTGCTGGCGCGCGTGCAGGGCGATCTGGCGACGGTGCCCAGCAAGGACGTGCAGTACATCGACATCAGCCCGCGGCAGACGGTGTCGGTCTCGGCGGCGCTGATTCCGTTTCTCGAGCACGACGATGCCAACCGCGCCCTGATGGGATCCAACATGCAGCGGCAGGCTGTGCCGCTGCTGCGGACCGAGCCGCCGGTGGTCGCCACGGGCATGGAAAAGCCGGTGGCCCAGAACAGCGGCATGGTCGTCCGCGCCGAGCGCGGCGGCGTGGTGACCTACGTCGACGCCATGCGAATCCTCATCGACAACGCCGATGAGTACATCCTGCGCAAGTTCCAGGGCCTCAACGAGCGCACCTGTCTCAACCAGCGCCCCATCGTCAAAAAAGGCCAGCGCGTCAAGAAGGGTCAGATCATCGCCGACGGACCGGCCGTTCATCAGGGCGAACTGGCATTGGGCCGCAACGTTCTGGTCGCCTTCATGACCTTCGACGGCTACAACTTCGAGGACGCCATCGTCATCAGCCAGCGGCTGGTGAAGGACGACACCTTCACCTCCATCCACATCGAGGAGTACGACGTCGAAATCCGCGAGACCAAGCTGGGGCGCGAGGAGTTCACCCGCGACATCCCCAACGTCAGCGAGCGGGCCCTGAACAACCTCGACGAAAACGGCATCGTCCGCGTCGGCACGCGCGTGGGGCCAGGCGACATCCTGGTCGGCAAGGTCGCCCCCAAGAGCAAGAGCGAGCTGACGCCCGAAGAGAAGCTGCTGCACGCCATTTTCGGCCGCGCCGGCGAGGACGTGAAGAACGACTCGCTGGAGATGCCGGCCGGCGAGGAGGGCGTGGTCATCGCCACGCAGCGCTTCAGCCGCCGCATGCACATGACCGACGAGCAGAAGAAGCAGCTCAAGAAGGACATGGATCGCTTTGAAAAGGAGATGAACCTCCGCGCCATCGCCATCTTCAAGCAGATGATCGGCGAGATCAACGAGGTGACCGGCCAGCAGATGGTCGACCCCAACACCCGCCAGAAGGTGGCCCAGTCCGACAACGCCGATATCCTGATGGAGCAGATCGAGACCTTCTCCCTCGACTGGGTCAAGGGCAGCCGCGAGGCCAGAGAGCAGGCGGAAAACACCTACAGCCGTTTCTGGCCGCGCGTGCAGGCGGTGCTGAAGGAGAAGGTGCGGCGGCTGGATCACATGAAGCGCGGCGACGAGCTGCCCTCGGGCGTGCTGGAAATGGTGAAGGTGTACGTGGCCACCAAGCGGCAGCTTTCGGTGGGCGACAAGATGGCCGGCCGCCACGGCAACAAGGGTGTGATCGCCCGGATCGTGCCGGAGGAGGACATGCCGTTCCTGGAGGACGGCACGCCGGTGGACATTCTGCTGAATCCGCTGGGCGTCCCCAGCCGCATGAACGTGGGGCAGATCCTCGAGACGCACCTGGGCTGGGCGGCGACGGTCCTGGGCTTCCAGGCCATCACCCCTGTGTTCGACGGCGCCACCGAGGAGGAAATCTTCAAGTGCCTGGAGGAGGCCAACGAGGCCATCCGGCAGCGGCGCAAGGAGCGCGCGAAGAACCGCCAGCCCCTCGGTCCGCGCGAGCTGGACGTTCTCATGCCCTACGGCGGCAAGGTGCAGCTCTATGATGGCCGGACCGGCGAGCCGCTGGAGCAGAAGACCACGGTGGGCTACATCTACATGATGAAGCTGCACCATCTGGTGGACGACAAGATTCACGCCCGCGCCACCGGACCCTATTCGCTGATCACCCAGCAGCCCCTGGGCGGCAAGGCCCGCACGGGCGGGCAGCGCTTCGGCGAAATGGAGGTCTGGGGCCTGGAGGCCTACGGGGCGGCCTACATCCTCCAGGAGCTGCTCACCGTCAAGAGCGACGACGTGGAAGGCCGCACCAAGATTTACGAGAGCATGGTCAAGGGCACCAACACGCTGGAGGCCGGCACGCCCGTCAGCTTCGACGTGCTGTGCAACGAAATCCGCGGCCTGGGCCTCAACATCCAGCTCGAGAAGAAGAAAGGCATGGGTCGGGAGGATGAGGATGGGGACCTGATGTGAGGAGCTCTTATGGCAGCCCAAGAAGACCTGGGAGTCGTTCAGACCATTCGCGAGCTGCGCAAGCGCGATCCGTTCATCCCGTTCCGCATCGTAATGAGCAGCGGCGAATCGTACACGGTGGAGCAATCGGATCTGCTGGCGATCGGAAACTCGCAGTTGATCTACTGCATCCCGCATTCCGATCGCGTGGTCTACCTCCGCCTGCGGCAGTTGGCGGCCGTGGAAGATCTGGGACAACCGCGGACGCCGGCGAGTCAGTAGCCCGAGACTTGCCGGAATGGCGCTGCCGGTACTGGACGGCCTGCTCTGGCTGAGGCGGACAGCACCCGATGCTGAGACACGCGGCTTTGAAGTGAAACTGATGACGGGCACCTTGCCCGTGCCAGATAAGAAAGACACGAGGAACAATGGCTGAAACCCTCTACGATCGGATCAATGATTACGGCTCGGTTCGCATTCAGCTCGCCAGCCCCAACGACATTCGCTCCTGGTCGTTTGGTGAGGTGAAGAAACCCGAGACCATCAACTACCGCACCTACCGCGCGGAGAAGGACGGCCTGTTCTGCGAGCGCATCTTCGGTCCCGAGCGGGACTGGGAGTGCTCCTGCGGCAAGTACAAGGGCACCAAATACAAGGGCATCATCTGCGACCGCTGCCAGGTCAAGGTCACCCACTCCCGCGTGCGCCGCAAGCGCATGGGCCACATCAACCTGGCCGCACCCATCGTCCACATCTGGTTCTTCAAGGCCCTGCCCTCGCGGCTGGGCGCGCTGCTGGACATGAAGACCAGCGACCTGGAGAAGATCATCTACTTCCAGGACTACGTCGTCACCGACCCCGGCAAGACCCCGCTCAAGAGGAAGCAACTGCTCACCGAGGATGAGTACCGCTCGGCCTACGAGAAGTACGGCGATGAGTTCGAGGCCGAGATGGGCGCGGAGGCGATCAAGAAGCTGCTGGGCGCGCTCGACCTGCACGCGGAGCAGGCCCGCGTCCGCCAGGAGATCGAAAAGACCAACAGCAAGCAGAAGATCAAGGACCTGACCAAGCGTCTGAAGATGATCGAGGCCGTGCGCAACTCGCAGAACAAGCCCGAGTGGATGGTCATGGACGTGATCCCGGTCATTCCCCCGGACCTTCGTCCGCTGGTCCTGCTGGAGAGCGGCAACTTCGCCACCAGCGACCTGAACGACCTGTACCGCCGCATCATCAACCGCAACAACCGCCTCAAGAAGCTGGTCGACCTCAACGCCCCCGAGGTCATCATCCGCAACGAAAAGCGCATGCTCCAGCAGGCCGTCGACGCCCTTTTCGACAACGGCCGCTGCCGCCGCCCCGTGCTGGGAAGCAGCAACCGGCCGCTGAAGAGCCTGACCGACATGATCAAGGGCAAGCAGGGCCGTTTCCGCGAAAACCTGCTGGGCAAGCGCGTCGACTACTCGGCGCGCTCGGTGATCGTGGTCGGTCCGGAACTGAAGCTGCACCAGTGCGGCCTGCCCAAGAAGATCGCCCTGGAGCTGTATCAGCCCTTTATCATCCGCAAGCTCAAGGAGCACGGTCTGGCCGACACCATAAAATCGGCCAAGCGCATGCTGGAGCGGCGCGACCCGGAAGTGTGGGACATCCTCGAGGAGGTGATCTACCAGCACCCGGTGCTGCTGAACCGCGCCCCCACGCTTCACCGCATGGGCATCCAGGCCTTCGAGCCGGTTCTGGTCGAGGGCAACGCCATCAAGATCCACCCCCTGGTCTGCAAGGGCTTCAACGCCGACTTCGACGGCGACCAGATGGCCGTCCACCTGCCGCTGTCCATCGAGGCCCAGGCCGAAGCCCATGTGCTGATGCTGGCGCCCAACAACATCTTCTCGCCGCAGAGCGGCACGCCCATCATCACTCCTTCCCAGGACATCGTGCTGGGCACTTTCTACATCACCTCCGAGCGCGAGGGCGACAAGGGCGAGTTCAGCCTGTTCCAGAGTGCGGCGGAAGCCTTCATGGCCTACCAGCTCGGCAAGATCGCCATGCACGCCCGCATCTTCGTGCGCCTCAGCGAGCGGTCGCACGTGGTCCCCGATGACAAGAGCGCCCCCGTGCCCATTGCGGAAGTGTCCTGGAAACAGGCCGAGGAGCATCGCAAGCTGCGGGACCCCAGGCACGAGATCAGGCCCGTCCCGCGCAACGCGGATGGAACGGTGGCTTACAACGGCACGGTCATCCTCACCACCGTCGGTCGCTGCATCTTCAACGACATCCTGCCCAGGGAGATGCCGTTCTACAACTACGCGCTGACGGCCAAGGGCTCCAGCCGGGTCATCGCCGACACCTACGCCCAGCTGGGCCGGCCGGCCACCATCGACCTGCTGGACAACCTCAAGATGCTCGGTTTCCGCTACTCCACCCTGGCGGGACTGAGCTTCGGCGTGACCGACATCCGCGCCCCCGAGAGCAAGGCCAGAATCCTCGAGGAAGGCCAGAAGAAGGCCGACCGCATCGAGAAAAACTACAAGATCGGCGCCATCACCGAGCAGGAGCGCAAGGCGCAGCTCATCGACGTCTGGGGCCACGCCCGCAAGCAGGTCACCGAGGACCTCATGGCCGGTCTCAACGCCGACTATCGCGACCAGGAGGGGCGCCCCGTGACCCGCGAGGAGGCCAGACAAAAGGGCTTCCTGCGCTATCTCAACCCCATCTCCATGATGGCGGTCTCCGGGGCCCGCGGCAACGTCGACCAGATCCGCCAGCTCGGCGGCATGCGCGGTCTCATGGCCAAGCCCTCCGGCGAGATCATCGAAACGCCGATCAAGTCCAACTTCCGCGAAGGCCTCTCCGTGCTGGAGTATTTCAGCTCCACCCACGGCGCCCGCAAGGGGCTGGCCGACACGGCCCTGAAAACCGCCGACTCGGGCTACCTCACGCGCAAACTGGCCGACGTGGCCCAGAACGTCATCATCAACCAGCACGACTGCGGCACGCTCAACGGCATCACCAAGACCACGATCTACAAGGGCGAGACCATCGAGGTGGAGCTCAAGGACCTGATCGTCGGCCGGGTGGCACGCGACACCGTTCGCAATCCCATTACCGATGAGATCATCGTCACCGAGAACCAGGTGATCACCGCTGAGGCGGCCGACAAGCTCAAGGAACTGAAGCTGGAGACCATCCGCGTGCGCAGCCCGCTGACCTGCGAGGCCCCGCGCGGCGTGTGCGCCCTGTGCTACGGCGTGGACATGTCCACCAATCAGCTCGTCGAGGAGGGCCTGGCCGTTGGGATCATCGCCGCCCAGTCGATCGGCGAGCCCGGCACGCAGCTCACCATGCGCACGTTCCACACCGGCGGCGTGGCCACCGGCGCCCTGGTGGAAGCCGACATCAAGGCGGTGGCCGGCGGCACCGTTGAGCATCGCGACATCAACGCCGTCGAGGTGACCGACGCCGAAGGCAACAAGCACCTGGTGGCGCTGAAGCGCAACGGCGAAATCCTGATCCTCGACGCCAAGGGCCGGGAGCTGGAGCGCTACAAAGTTCCCTACGGTGCGTTCGTGCACGTGGCGCACGGCGAGAAGGTCAAGCCCCGCCAGCAGCTCGTGAGCTGGGATCCCCACATCACGCCCATCCTGGCCGAAAAGCCGGGCATCGTGCAGTACGAGGACATCGAGGAGGGCGAGACGGTCCGCAGGGAAGAGGAGAAACGCGGAGAGGGCGGCAAGTTCGTCGTCATCGAACACAAGGGTGAGCGCCATCCGCGCATCACCATCGTTGGCGACGACGGCAAAATCCTCGACTTCCACTATCTGCCGGCCAAGGCCCGCATCGAGGTCACCAACGGCCAGAAAGTCGTCGCCGGGCAGATGCTGGCGCGCCAGCCGCGCGAGGCGGCCAGCACCATGGATATCACCGGCGGTCTGCCGCGCGTGACGGAAATCTTCGAGGCGCGCAAGCCCAGGGACCCGGCGGTACTGGCCGAAATCTCCGGCACCGTGAGCATCGACGACAAGCGCCGCCGCGGCAAGACCACCATCATCGTCAGGTCCGAGGCGGGCATGGAGCGCGAGCATCACGTCGCCAACGACAAGGAACTGATGGTCCACGGCGGCGACTACGTTTCGGCCGGCGACCCGCTGGTGCGGGGGCCGATGATTCCGCACGACATCCTGCGCATCAAAGGGGAGGATGCGCTGCATCAGTACCTGCTGACGGAGGTGCAGAACGTCTACCGCAGCCAGGGCGTGAAGATCAACGACAAGCACATTGAGATCATCCTCGCCCAGATGCTGCGGAAGGTGAAGGTGGACGACCCGGGCGACAGCAGGTTCCTGCCCGGCGAGGTGGTGGACAAGTTCCGCTTCCGCCAGCACAACGAGCAGCTCGCCCAGAGCTACGTCATCGAAAAGCGCGGCGGCACCACGCTCAAGGAAGGCGATCTGGTGAGCCGCGCCGAGTACCGCGAGGCCAACGAGGCCGCCGAGGCCGCCGGCAAGGAGCCGGCCAGGGGCCGCAAGCCCAGGCCCGCCCGCGCCAAGACGCTGCTGCTGGGCATCACCAAAGCCAGCCTGCAGAGCGAGTCGTTCATCTCGGCCGCCAGCTTCCAGGAGACCACCAAGGTCCTCACCGAAGCGGCCCTGGCCGGCGCCGTGGATACGCTCGTCGGCCTCAAGGAGAACGTGATCCTGGGGCATTTGATCCCGGCCGGTACGGCCTTCCCGCCGTATCTGGGACTGCAGGTCAAGCACCTGGCGGCCCCGCCGGAGGTGCCGGAGGAAAAAGAGGCCGCGCCGGCGCGTCGCGAGACCCAGCCCATGGCCTCGCGCGAGGAAGTCCCCCAGGCCGGCAGTTGAGCCGGCCGGCTGGGGCCTGGAGACGCTGCGGTGTCCCGACGACCGGGTGCCGACTCGACCTCGGCAGCGTGGCCCAGGCGAATCGACTCGTCCGCCTGGGAGGGGCCAGCTTCGATATTGCCCCCGCGGTCGCCCAGAGGCTATCATTGCTTTCATGAAGCAACGACTGATGCGATGGTTCTGGGGGATCGTTATGGTCCTGCTGACGCCGGCCATGGCCGTGGCCCAGAGCCAGGAGGAGTTGCCCGAATCGCGCCTCCAGGGATATAGCGTCTCCGTCACGGTCGATTCCGCCCCAGGCGTCATCAACTGGCTGCTGATCCTATTTCTGACGGCCATCACCGTGGCCGTCCTGTTCAAGAACGCGAAGCGCACCCACCTGGACTGATCGGCCGTCGCTCGTGGACAAACCGTGCGGCGCCGGCGCGCCCACTGGACACGCAGAAGGAGAGTTTCCCATGAAACGATCACGAACACTCTGGATGATGGTCGTGCTGAACGCGGCCCTGGCGGTCGGGGTCGGCTGGAAGTTCTGGGGCAACAATCCCGCCCATGCCCAGGTGGCCGCCCGCGGCGACATCGCGATGGCGCCGGCGCGGCTCACCGGCTCCAGCAACGGGGTGGTCTGGGTCCTGGAGACGCGCCGCGGGCTGCTCGGCGGCTTCGTGTTTGACGGTCGCCGTGATCTTCAGCCGCTGCCGCCGCTGGACCTGCGGCTGGTCTTCGGTGGAGGTCCGCCCCCTGTGCCACCCGGGCCGGGTATTCCGCCCCGCTAGCGTGGCACCGCTTGACCGGTGAATGTGAATCACCAGATTGCAGTTAAGAAGCAGTGAGCGACCCATGAAAGATCAATCAACCGCGATTGGAGTGCTTGCCATAACGGCCGCCTTGCTGGCCGCGGTCCTCTTGTTCGTCGAACTGCCCCAGACGCAGGCCCAGATCAGCACCGCCGGCGGCGACTACGTGATGGTCACCTATCCGGCTCAGGGCGGCAGCGACGCCGTGTACGTGGCCGACACCCGCGCCGGTCTGGTCGGGGTGTTCGTCTACGACAACACCGCCCGCGCCCTGCGCGTGGCCGCCGTGCGGCCCGTCGGCGATGCGTTCATGTTCCGCTGATGCCGCGCGGCCGGGGACGGCCAGACTCGCGGTCGGTATTCTCACTGGCCGTTGGCCGACCGCTCGTGCCGAGCAACTCGCGCGCGGCACGCGCGTGTGAGGGGCAGCTCGCGGCTCGTCCGTATGCCAGGGCCGTCTCGGCCGTGCTGCCTATGCGTGCGGCGGCGGGCCTCGCACGGTCAGGATGGCCGCGGCACACGCCGACGCGAGCACGGTCTAACACCATGTGGATGGAGGAGTGTGTGAATCCGCGCATCGCCCAGATCGCATCCGAAGTCCTCGGCGGCAAGCCCCTGGAGCGGGTCGACGCCGAGTTCCTGGCCGACCTTGAAGGCGACGAACTCTACGATCTGTTCTACTGGGCCAATCGCCTGCGTCTGCGCTTCGTCGGGCGCGACGTCAAGTTCTGCGCCATCGTGGCCGCGAAAGTGGGGGGGTGCAGCGAGGACTGCGGCTTCTGTGCCCAGTCGGCACATTTCGACGGCCCGGCCAGGAAGGCTTCGAAGCTTGCCGACGAGCAAATCCTCGACAGCGCTGCCCACGCCGCCCAGGTCGGCGCCGACAGCTTCGGCATTGTCAACAGCGGCCGCGGCCCGACGCGCGGCGAACTGGAAGAGTGGCTGGCGCCCATCCTGATGAGGATCGCCTCCGAGGGGCGGACGCGGGCCTGCGCCACGCTGGGCGCGTTGACGCCGGCGACGGCGCGGTTCCTCTACGACTGCGGAGTGCGGCGGATCAACCACAATCTGGAGACCTCCGAGCGCTTCTACCCCAGCATCGTCACCACCCATCCCTACAGCGAGCGCCTCAACACGCTGCGCGTGGCCAGGGCGGCGGGGCTGTCGCTTTGCTCGGGGGGCATCTTCGGAATGGGCGAGGAATGGCGCGACCGTCTTGACATGCTGTTCACGCTGCGCGAAATCGGCGTGGACGTCGTGCCCATCAACTTTCTGAACCCCATCCACGGCACGCCGCTGGGCGACCGCCAGAAGCTGCCGCCCATGGAGTGCCTCAAGATCATCTCCGTCGCCCGCTTTGTGCTGCCGCGGCAGGAAATCAAGGTAGCGGGGGGGCGCGAGGTCTGCCTGCGCGACCTGCAGAGCTGGATGTTCTTCGCGGGCGCCGACAGCACCATGATTGGAAACTACCTGACAACCTACGGCCGCGCTCCTGAGCTGGATCACCAGATGGTCCGCGATTTGGGCCTGAAGTGGAGAACCTACGATGGTGGGGGGGTGCCGCCGGCCAGTCCCCGGCCGCGGCTTGCGAGCGTGATCCACACCGGGCGGTATCGCATCCCCATCATCTGCGAAGCGGAGGTGTCGCTCTCGCCGGAACGGGCGATGGCGACGGTGGCAGAGGACGGCGCCTAGCCGCCGCCGGTGGGCCATGGCCAGTGTTGCTGTCACATCGGCCGCTTCCACACCAGAGGCAGCGGAGGCATCGCCGACACCGCCGGATCACCACACGCAGGTGCGCATTAGCGGCGGGGGGCTTGTCACACCGCTGGGCTGCACGGCGAATCGCACATGGGAGGCTCTGATCGCCGGGCACAGCATTTACACATACGCCGAGGCCGCCGCAACCCTTCCCGGCCGGTTGCCGCGCGTCTGCGAACTGGCCATGCTGGCCGCGACCGAGGCCATCGCGGAGGCCGGATGGACGGCGGGCGACCTGAGAGACGATGGCACCGGCCTGGTGGTCGGCACGAGCAAAGGGCCGGTCGAGTGCTGGCTGCGCCCCCCCGCCAGATTATATGGAGAAATTAACAATAGCACATATGTATCGGCGGGGGGGCTGCGCGCTTCCGGCATCGCCGCCGTCGCCGAGCATCTGGCCGCCGAACTCGGTTTGGGATGCGGTCCAAGGCTCACCCTCAGCGCCGCGTGTGCCACCGGCCTGCACGCCCTCATTCGTGCCGTGCTCATGCTCCGCGGCGGCGAGGCGCGCCGGGCACTGGTCGTCTCGGCCGAGTCGGCCCTTCATCCGCTGTTCACCTCGTGCTTCGGGCGTCTGGGCGTGCTGGCCCCGCCCGGCCAAAGTGCGCGGCCCTTTGACAACCACCGCCACGGTTTCTGCCTGAGCGAGGCCGCCGCCGCCGTCTGCCTTGAATTCGATCAACCACCAACGTCATCGCGTCTCAAAGACACCATCACGCTGAGATCCGCCATGCCCGCAGTGTTCGTTGAATCCATGGGCATGGCGGCCGACGCCAGCCACCTGACCGGCTCCGATCCCCACGGCCTGACGCTGACCTGCCTCCTGCGGCACGTCATCGGGCGGCGGCCCATCGACCTGATCCATGCTCACGGTACCGGCACGCGCGCCAATGACGAAATCGAGCTGGCGGCCGTGGAGTCGGCCCTTGGGCCCCAGACCCACCGGCCGCTGCTGTATTCCCACAAGGCCGCGCTGGGTCACAGCCAGGGTCCGGCGGGTTTGATCGGGATCGTCATCAACCGCTTGTGTCACGCTCGAGGCCTGGTGCCCGGGAACATTCACACGTCCAGCCCTCTTGCCACACGCCGCGTGCAAATCCAACAGGCGGCTCAAGAAGCCCGCATTTGCCGCAGTCTGACCATAGCATCGGGATTTGGCGGCGCGTTGGCGGCGGTGGTTTTGTCGGGAGAGCGGAGCTTAACATAACGTGCATTATCGGACGTGGCAGGGGGGTCGCACCGGGACACGGAGCATGCCCCCTTCTCCTGCCAATGCCGCCCGGCACCACCCCGCGACTCACGTCCTGAGCCTTCCAAAAGGCGTCCCGGGGCTGGCAATGTATTTCCGGGTGTGTGACCGTTTCTGCGGCCGGCGGTCCGAGATCGCGCTGGCGCACGACGTAGCACGGGCGTCCTCGCCCGTGCTGGCCATCGGGGCAGAGTCTCCACACTATGAAAATGCCAAACTCCAGGGCACGGGCAAGATGCGCAAGATGCCCGTGCTACGGAAAGCCCGCCGGCTGGTCGTAGCACGGGCGTCCTCGCCCGTGCCCAACGAGGCTCCGCCACGGCCAACGCAGAAACTGTCACGCGCCCTGTATTTCCGCTGACCTCAACTTGTGGAGCCTCAGCCGCTGCCCCGGTACACTGCTGCTTCACTAAGGAGACTCATGGCCGACATCACTCGCGTGGGCATCATCGGGGCCGGCTGGCCGGGGTTGGCGCATGCCCGCGGCTATCGCGAGGCGGGCGGCTTTCAGATCGCCGCCGTGGCCGATCTCATTCCCGAACGCCGCAGGCAGTTGCTTGCCCAGTTCGGGCCGGGCCGCGAGTATGCCGATGCAATGGCGCTGGTGGCCGACCATGACATCGACGCCGTCAGCGTCTGCCTGCCCAGCTATCTTCATGAGCCGGTCGTTCGCGCCGCCCTCAAGGCCGGCAAGCACGTCCTGTGCGAAGTCCCCCCTGCTCCCGGCGCCGCGGAGATGCGCCACATCGCCGCCGCCGCCCGCAAGGCCGGCCGGGTCGTGCTCTTCGCCTTCCAGCGTCGTTTTGGCGGGCACGAGCAGGCGGCGCAACGGGCGATCGACAAGGGCTTCATCGGCGAGCCGTATCACATCCGCGCCGCCTGGACGCGCACCCGCGGCATTCCGGCAGGCACCGGCTGGTACACCCAGAAGGCGCGATCCGGCGGCGGACCGCTGATCGATCTGGGCTGTCATATGCTCGATCTGGGCTGGTGCCTGTTGGGACGGCCCCGACCCGTCAGCGCGTTCGCCATCACCCATCGGCGCCTGGTCGACGCCGCCGCATCAGGCGGGGCCTTCGACGTCGAGGATGCCGCTTTCGCACTCGTCCGCTTCGAGGCAGGGCGCTGCATCGAGCTGGCCACCAGTTGGGCACTCAACCAGCCCGACAGCCAGAACGGCACCGTCTGCCGCGTCCACGGGACGGACGGCGCCATCGAGGTCTACACGCCCCAGGGCGCCGTGCTCTATCGCGAACAAAACGGCGGCCGCTTCAGTCACAACCCGCTCACCCCGCCGCGTCTCACGCATTACCCCGCCATGATGCGCCATTTCAGACAGTGCATCGCAGGCAAGGCCACGCCCCTCACCGGCCCGGCCGAAGCGATGCTGGTCATGGAAGTCATCGAGGCGCTGTACCGCAGCGCCGAATCCGGGCGCAGTGTCAGCGTTTGACCGCTCCCTCCGCGTCCGGCGCCCCTGCGCCGGCCGCGGCGGCAACCGGCCGCTGCGGATCGCGCAGCGCCAGTGCCCCAGTGGGGCAGGCGGCCACGCATTCCTCGGCCACTCGCGTGAGCGCATCGGCCATCGACCGATCCAGCGGCACACCGATCTTCACGCGGAAGCCGCGGCCGATGTACGTCAGCCCCAGCGGCTCCCCGCCGCGCTGGGTGATCTGCACGCACAGACCGCAGGCGATGCACTTGCCCGGCTCGTAGACGATCTGCTCGTGTGTCACGATACGCTCGAAGGGCTTGCGCGTGGTCCTCCAGGCCGTCGGACTGGCGCCGTACTGGATCGAGTAATGGCGCAGGGCACAGTCGCGCAGCGCCGAACAGTCGCAATTCAGACACCGCTGAGATTCAACACGGGCGGCGGCCGCCGCCAGACCGCTGTGATCCGGCGCGGCCGGGGCGCGGTCGCGCGTGCTGGAGCCGGCCGCGAACACGGCCATCTCCTCCGGCGTCAGCACACCCAGCCGCACAGCGAAGCGTCCGCCGTCGTCCGCCGGGCGGATGCCGCGCACGTGATGGTCGATCAGCTCGGCCACCTCGCGGCCGTCGGCCACGGCGCGAATGGCGTGACGGAACGGCGTGATGCACGCGCCGGCCGCGAACACGCCGGGCTGCGAGGTCATCATCCAGTCGCGATCCACCTTCAGTCCCTTGCCGGCCATGGCCAGCCCCAGCTCGGCGGCGCGTGCCTTGTCCATCTCGCCGCCGGCGATGAGGACCGCGTCGAAGCGTTTCTGAAGATCGGCCAGCGGCAGCGACCTGCCCACCCTCACCTTCGTCTCGAACTCGGCGCCCAGACGTCGAATCATGCCGATCTCGGCATCGAGCACATCTTCCGGCAGAAGCTCGCGGCTGACGGCATAGCGCAGGTTGCCGCCGGGCCTGTCATGTTCGTCGAGAATCAGGCACTGATGTCCGCGCTGAAGCAGGTACCAGGCGGCCGCCAGACCCGCTGGTCCGCTGCCGACGATGGCGATGCGCTTGCCGGAGTCGCTCTGTCGCGGCGGCAGATATGGATCGTCGGAGGCCAGATCGACGTCGGCCACGTCGCGCTTGAGCCGGCAGATGGAGACGGGATTGTCCACCTGGGCGCGACGGCAGCCCTTCTCGCACAGTTCCGGACAGATTCGCCCCAGGACAGCCGGAAGAGCGATCCTGTCCTTGACGGTGACGATGGCATCGCGCAGCCGGCCCGAAGCAATCTGCCGGATCATCAGCGGGATGTCCATGTGCGCGGGACAGACGTGCGTGCAGGGTGCCAGACAGTCGCCGGCGTGATCGGCCAGCAGCAATTCCAGCGCCGTTTTACGCGCCTGGCGCACCTGCGGCGTCTCACTCTCGACGACCATGCCGTCGGCCACGCGCGTGGCGCATGACGGCACCAACCGGTTGCTGCCCGCCCCGCTGCCGTTGTTCACAATCTTGACCACGCAGCAGAGGCACGAGGTATTGGGCGAGCAACCGTCCCGATAACACAGGGCCGGTATGTCCAGCCCGATCCTGCGGGCGGCCTGAAGGACAGTCGAGCCGCTCTCGACCTCCACTTCGACGTTGTCAATGCGTATACGTGGCATGAGCGCCTTTCCTTCGTGCCTTCGTGCCTCCGTGCCTTCTGCTCCCTCCGTCGCTTCGTGGCTTCGTCGCTTCGTCGCTTCGTCGCTTCGTCGCTCCATTCGCCTTGGTGCCTCCGTGCCTCTGTCCCTCCGTGCCTTCCTCACACAATCTTTATCACCTTCTCCGGACACACCGTCCGGCAAATATCACACCTCGTGCACTTGGTGACATCGATCTCGTGCTTCTGATAGGGCATCATGGGGATGGCGCCGGCCGGGCACTCCTGGGCGCACTTGGTGCAGCCGATGCACCCATCCTGCACCACGTACCTGATCAGTCCCTTGCATCTGCCGGCCGGGCAACGGCCCTTGACATGCTGTTCGTACTCGTGGCGGAAGTACTGAAGCGTCGTGAGCACGGGATTGGGCGCGGTCTGGCCCAGGCCGCAGAGGCTCGACTGCTTCACCTGCCGCGCCAGTTCATCCAGCTTCTCGAGGTCGCTGGGGCGGCCCTTGCCCTGACACAGCCGTTCGAGAATGTCCAGCAGCACGCGCGTGCCGATGCGGCAGAACGAGCATTGGCCGCACGATTCGGTCTGCGTGAACTGGAGGAAATAACGGGCCATGTCCACCATGCAGTCAGTGTCATCCAGCACCACCAGCCCCCCCGAGCCCATGATCGCCCCGGCCCTGGTCAAAGACTCGTAGTCCACGGGCAGATCGGCCAGTTCGGCAGGGATGCACCCTCCAGAGGGGCCGCCGATCTGAACCGCCTTGAACTTGCGTCCCTCGGGCACGCCGCCGCCGATCTCCTCGACGATCTGTCGGATGGTGATGCCCATGGGGACTTCGATCAGCCCGCCGCGGCGAATCTTGCCGGTGAGCGCAAAGACCTTGGTGCCTTTGCTCTTCTCGGTGCCGATGGCGGCGAAGGCGGCCGCGCCGTTGCGGATGATCCACGGCACCAGGGCATAGGTCTCGACGTTGTTGATGCAGGTGGGCCTGCCCCACAGACCGCTCTCCGAGGGAAACGGCGGACGCAGACGCGGCATGCCCCGCCGGCCCTCGATGGAGGCGATCATGGCCGTCTCCTCGCCGCAGATGAACGCCCCGGCCCCCTCGACGACGCGCAGCTTGAGACTGTGGCCGCTGCCGAGGATATTCTCACCCAGAAATCCGCGCGCCTCGCAGCGCCTGATCGCCTCGCGGATGCGCCGCACGGCCAGCGGGTATTCGGCGCGGATGTAGAGAACGCCCTCGCGGGCGCCGATGGCGGCCGAGGCGACGATCATCCCCTCCAGCACGCGATAGGGAAACGACTCGAGGATCATGCGGTCCATGAACGCGCCGGGGTCGCCCTCGTCGCCGTTGCAGATGATGTACTTGATGTCGCCCGGCGCCTTTCGCGTGCGATCCCACTTCTCGCCGGTGGGAAAACCGGCGCCGCCCCGCCCGCGCAGTCCCGATCGCCTGATCTGGTCGATCAGCGCCTCAGGATCGACCGCCGGAAGCAGCGCCTTGCGAGCCGCCTCGAATCCCTGATGCGCCAGGTACTCATCCAGGTCCAGCGGATCGAGGCTGCCGCAGGCCTCGGTGGCAATGCGCTTCTGCGGACCCAGGAAGTCGCACACAGGCCCGTCGCGCGTGTCCAGCGCGTGGCGCTCGATGGGTGTGAGCTCATCCTCTTCCCCCAGCAACGCCTCGAACGCCGTGTTCAAGGTCGAGCGCAGCCGTCTGAAGAAGCCGCGCGGCCGGAAATGCCGGCGAAAGAGGCTCTCGGCCTCGGCCGCCCCCACCTTCGAGTACAGAGCGGTCCGCTGGCCCCGCAGCAGGACTTCCACCATCGGTGTCTGGTGACACATGCCCACGCAGCCGACCTGCTTGACGACGGCCGGGGCGCCGCTGCGCTGGATCGCCGCCTCCAGTGTGTTCTTCACGTCCATGGCCCCCCCCGCGATGCAACAGGATCCGCAGCCCACGCGCAGCTCGGCCGCCACCTGGCCGTCGCGGCGATGCTCCCGCGTCTTTGGCACGGACGGCGCGTCGCGCTGAGCGAGGAAATCGAGAATGGCGTCGGAGGTGTTGTCCGCGGTGCGATGGCCGTAGGTGATCGACCCCACCTGGATGACCGGTGCCAGTGTGCAGCAGCCCATGCAGCCGACGCGTTCCACAGTGAACTGTCCCTCCTCGTCGGTGTCCTGATCGCCTTCCAGACCCAGATGGCGACGGATTGCGTCGTGGACCAGCTCCGAACCCTTCACGTGGCAGGCCGTGCCGTGGCATACCCGGATGATGTGCCGGCCGGCCGGCTTGTGGCGGAACTGCGCGTAAAACGTGGCGACACTAGTGAGGGCGGCCGGCGTGATGTCGGTGATCTGGACGACGCGCTCCAGCGCTTCGCGCGGCAGGTAGTTGTAGTGCTCCTGAATGCGCTGAAGAATGGCAACGACGGTGTCGGGCGAGCGACCCACCTCGGCCACAACCTTATCGACGAAGGAAACGTCGATCTTCGGGGTCTGAATATCTGGCTGAAGCTCAAGCATCGGTCGAATCTCTGCTCCCAAACGCCAATCTGAAATCTCAAATCTCAAATCACCTGACACCCAGGCAATACAGATTCTTCTCGCCGCGCACGTATATCCGGCCGTCGACAAACGCGAAAGATGCCCTGACCTTCTCGCCGAGCTTCGCCTGACCCACCGGCTTGTAGGCTGGTCCCGGCTCGAAAAGGTAGGTGACGCCCTGGGTATCGGTCAGATATACCTTGCCGGCGGCCAGGGCGGGCGAGGCATTGAAGTCGTCGAAGACATCCAGCAGTTCGATCCACATCGCCTTGCCCGTCTTCACATCGCAGCAGGTGAGCGTTCCCCCCGTCGTCACCATCAGCAGGTACTGCCCCGTGGCCAGCGGGCTGGTGATGTCCGGCAGGTCGTCGCCGTACGTCCAGGCGATGTGCGTGTCGGTCACATCCCCCCTGCCGTCGGGGCGGATGGCCACCAGATCGGCCCGCGACTGGGCGACATACACCATCTCGCCATCGAACACAGGCGATGGCGCGATCTCGCCGCCCATGCACTTGGCCCGCCACAGCTCAGCGCCCGTGAGCGGATCATATGCCATGACGTACGGATCGCCGCTGGCGATGATCTGGGGGCCGGATTTGGTCATGGCCACGATCGGCGAACTCCATGTGGCGGGCGTCGGGCGCGGCGTGCGCCACAGCTCGCTGCCGGTGGCGCCGTCGAAGGCAATAATAGCCGACTTGCCGTCCTTGGCCGCGTGTCCCTGGTCAAGCTGGACGATCAGGCGGTCGCGCCAGGTGGCCAGCGAGGATGCGTGGCCATAGTGATTGTCGGGCCGGCCCAGGCTCTTTGCCCACAGGCGTCTGCCGGCAAAGTCGAAGGCAGCCAGATCGCCGGTGGGGAAGATGGCATAGACACGGACGCCGTCGGTGGCCGGCGTATTCGGGGCGAAACTGGTGTCGTCGGAGACTTCCACGGGCGGTCCGCTGACGGGTCCGACCGGCTGCCGCCAGAGGAGCTGGCCGCTGCCCGCATCGTAGCAGAAGATCTCGCGCTGCTCGGCGGTGGCGCCGGTCAGGAAGATGCGGTCGCCCCAGACGATCGGCGAGCTGTTGCCCGGCAGCGGCACTGGCGATTTCCAGAGCACGTTCCTGCCGGAGGGACCGTCCCACTCGGTGGGATACCCCTCCCCCACCGCCCGTGCCGAGCCGGCCGGACCGCGGAAGCTGGGCCAGTTGCGCGCGTATTCCTCGTCCGAGGGCAGCTTACCGGCGACGATCCGCGGCGGGTGTTCGTCAGCGGGGCTCTGCAGCAGCGACGCGAACTGGATCGTGCGATGCCGCGGCAGCGCCGCCAGACCCACCAGAACGCCCGCTGTGATGATAGCTGCGATACCCACTGCCATGCGCGCAAGGGGCGCGATGCGGAAGGGATTGTTGCGGTGCAGCGTCAGGGGGTCGGGCACGTACGGCTTCATGCCCCAACGATAGGCCGACTTGATTGCCAGCGCCAGCACGACTGCGCCGCCCAGCAGCAGCCAGGCCCCGTGTACGAAAAAGGCCCGTCGTCGAAAATAGTCGGCGCGCAGTTCCTGGTCGATCTGCCGAATCTGCTCCTTCAGCGCTGCATCCTCAGGGTGCTCGACGAGCTGCGCCTGAAGGCGAACCAGCGTCTTGTTGGCCAGAGGGTTGGACTTCTGCTCGCGCAGGAAGCTGACCGTGAGAATCAGCGCCACAGCGACGCAGAACGCGCCGGCCACGGCCACCGACGCCAGGGCGGCGCGGTACTTGACCGCGCGCATTGGATCCTCGGCCACCTGCACAACAAGCGGAATGACCCGCTGGCGCGTCATGCCGTGATCACCTCCAACTGCCGCCGCTGGCGATGCTCGATCTCGATCGGACAGGAATCATAGCAGCGGGCGCAGGCCAGGCAGTTGGATGCATCGGCTGTGTAGCCGAAGGCGCGCCGGCGCATCACCAGGCTCACAAGCTTAAGGCCGACCACCACGCCCATCCACGCGCCAAAGAGCGTGGCGCCGACGGCGAAACGCTTCTGAATGGCTGCCGCCCGCGCATACAGGGTCTCCACGGGCTCACCCGTGTTGCGGAAGGCCTGGGCCTCGTCGCTGAGTTTCTCCGGCGGCTTCCGCTCGTCCTCGTAGATTCGCTCGGCCAGGCGCACGGTGAAGTCGGCGCGAGCAAAGACGCCGCTGGAGGCGTAGCCGACAGCCGCGAACAGCCCCGCCAGCAGGGGCACAGCGGCCAGGGCGATGCCCAGGCGGCGGCGGTCGGAGCCGCGGCGGCCGACCGGCTCGCGCGGCGTGGGATAACGGATGGCGCCGAAGGGACAGGACTGCTCGCACAGACGGCAGTCGACGCACTCCTCGGGTGTGATGCTGACGCGCTGTTTCGAGAAAGGCGAGAGGAGCCTGAGCAGCACGGAATAGGGACAGATGAATCGGCAGTATATCCGCCCCACGAACATGCACGCCGCGAGCATCACCGCGCCGACGAATACGATGTGGGCCGCCCCGCTGAAACGGAAAAAGCTCACGAATGGGTCGTAGCGGCAGATGACAAAGTCGCTTCCCACGGCGGCGTACATGACGCCCAGCCCCAGATACACGTAGGCGAAAAGCCCCAGGCCGTGTTCCAGCCAGGGCGGCAGGTGGATCGGCTTCCAGAGCACCACATCCTGAATTGCTCCCAGTGGGCAGACGCCCGCACAAAACACTCGCCCGAAAAACAACGCCGCCAGCAGCGGCAGCATGAAGATCAGCGCCACCGTCAGCGGCAGCGTGTAGCCGTTGCCGCCGGCACTGTAGGCGACGTTCTGAATCGACCCCACAGCGCAGACGCACCCCTCGCGCACGAAGCCAAAGTACGCCAGCGACAGGACCATAACCCAGAAGACGCCCCGGCGCGAGCGAGCCTTGAACGCCATCCACGCCGTAATCAGCAGCGCCGCCGCCAGAAGGCTCACGTCCAGCCAGTTCCACCAGGGCGCCTCCGCCGGCGGCACCACCGTCTGCGGCATCTCATAGCCGCTCTTGAAGTCGGGCGCGGGGAACCGCTGGACGGCCAGGGCACTGGCCGGCCATACCAGCAGCGCACAGATTGTGGCAGTCAGCCGGCGCATCAGCCTGTCCTGGTCCTGGTGCGAAGAATGTAGGGCTTGTCAGCGGAGACACGGGAAATCGCCCGCGACGGGCAGGCCGCCGCGATCGAGCAACGGTTGCAGCGCACGCACCGCTCCTGGTCGATCTGAAGGAACAGCGAGCCGTTGCCGTAGTCGTAGCACCCCTTCACGCACCGCGCGCATCCGATGCACTTGTCCACGTCTATCGTGTACTCGAAGTACAAATCCTCCACCCACCTGCGGATCAGGGCGCCGGTCGGGCAGAGCTGGTTTTCGGCCGCGGTGTCCAGGGCAGCCGGCTGGGCGATGTAGTAGCCCGTGCACAGGTCACAGTATCCGCACAGGGGGAAGACGTTCACGCACTTGACGGCGGAGGGGTTCAGCACGCATTCGGTGGCGCACTTCTCGCACTGGATGCATTTCTCGGGGTCGATCTGCCAGACGGTTTCGGCCTCGACGCGGCGGTCGAATGCCAGCGCCCCCAGGGCGCCGCCGAATGCCAGCAGCCCGGCCCCGCGGATGCCCATGGCCACCGCCTCGCGCCGGGTGAGATTGGTGCTGGACTGCTCCGCCACGGTTCAGGTCCTCCGTATTCTTGTCGGGAGGGCACGGCTCCCGCCTGGGAGAGCGAGGCTCTCGCCGAGCCGCGGCTCCGCAGGAGCTTCGCCGTCCCCAGCCGGCTGCACAGGAGCGTCGCCCCGAACGAAGCTCGCTCCAGTATCGCCTCGCAACGCTACGCGCTGCACCTGCGCCTTGGGCAGCGGACACTTGCCAAACACATCGCATTCGCCGCACGCGATCGGCCGCACGCAGCGATGGCGGTCGGCCGGATCATCCGTCACACCCAGCACCAGGAGGCTCACTCCCGCCAGCAGACCCGCGCCCACGCCATACCGCGCCGTCGCGCGCAACAGCTCACGACGGCTGAGCGCGCCGCCCGCCGGTGTCTTGCTTGGCCCTTTCGTAATCCTGGTTTCGGACTTCGTCATTGATTCGGGATTCTGGTTTCGGGTTTCGCCATTTGACTCGGCCTTCTAGTGCCGTTTCCAGTTCATGACTTTCGCGCTCCGGTCGGCGTCGATTAGCCCTTGGCGCCGCAGGCAATTACGGCGCAAATGACTCCACAACGGTCGGCCCAGGCGGCCGTTGACGTTGTGG
>Ga0308417_1000201_pt1 | contig 45591 bp, 36 predicted proteins | sample HotsprSampleOS65_FD_203528 | JGI IMG/M metagenome (GOLD analysis project Ga0308417, IMG submission 203528) | Hot spring phototrophic mat microbial communities from Octopus Spring, Yellowstone National Park, Wyoming, United States - 20090730_OS65 ...
TTCGCCGTGAAATAACGGGGGAATGACACCCCCATTCGCTCCTCTTTCCGCAGGTTCCTCCTGAGGGTCCGCACCTGCGCACTGACGTCAACGCTCAGCTGTCCCATCCGATGTCTCCTGATTCTTATTGTCCCGAAGATCACCCCGGGGATGAACGCCGCTTCATTCGGCTGTCATAGGGGGGCAATGAGAACAATACCCCAAGATATTGTGGTCAGTCAAGAGAAATCTTCAATATACTGTATGTCGTTGAATCCTGAGGCGTTTGCAAACAGCCGGACGGGCGTGAAGCGCTCCCACCGGCGGGAGGTGCTCGGCGGACCGTGCGCCGGCCGCTCACAGCCCGTGCATCAGGTCGTAGCCGTGGTCGGGAATATGGGCGGGAAGGATCTCGCTGGCGTGCCCGTGGCGCAGGAAAATCCCGCGCATTATTTCGATCACATCCTCGTAGCCGCGCTCGTAAAACACCAGCACGCTCGGGCCCGCGCCTGACAGCGCGCAGCCGAGCAGCCCGGGCGCGCGCAGCTCGAGCATCTCCTGAAGCCCCGGCACCAGCGGCGCGCGGTAGGGCTGGTGCAGGCGGTCCATCAGCGCCTCGTGGAAGGCGTCGGTCGTTTGCGTCAGCATCGCCGCGATCAGCAGCGCCGAGCGCTGAATGTTGAACACGGCGTCCTCGCGCGAGTAGGTCCCGGGCAGCACGGCGCGCGCCTGCGACGTGGGCAGCGCGAAATCCGGCACCACGATGGCCACGCCGTAGCGCGCCGGCAACTGCATCCGCACGGCGCGCGTGACGCCTTCGCTGTCGATGGCGCTGGCCACGATCGAGCCCAGCACCGCGGCGCTCACGTTGTCGGGATGGCCTTCAATGCGCGCCGCTTCATCGAGAATCCTGTGGCGGTCCCATTCGAGTTGCAGGATCTCGTCGGCGATGACGACGCCTGCCACCAGCGCCGCCGCCGAAGAGCCAAGGCCCTTGCCGATGGGGATGTCGTTGCGGATCTCCAGCTCGATGGCGGGCATCGGGCGCCCGAGATGCGAGGCCACCTGCTGCGCCGTCTGCCAGATCAGGTTGTCCGCGCCCAGGCTGATCCACTCCGCGTCGCGTCCTTCGGCGCGGATCTTCAGCGCCTCCGAGGGCCGGAAGCGGCACTCGAGATAGATGCTCAGCGCCATGCCCAGCGCATCAAAGCCCGGGCCGAGGTTGGCGCTCGTGGCCGGGACGCGGACTTCGGTCCAGCTCATGCGCCCGCCAGCCGAACCGGGCGCCCGCTGCGGCAGCTCTCATAAATGCCGAGCACGATCTCCAGCGCCTTCAGCCCTTCTTCCCCGGAAACCAGCGGCTGCGTGCGGTTCTTCACCGCGTTGCCGAAATCCAGGAACTGCCGTTCGAACGGGGTCAGCGGGATCGCCATCGGGTCGCTGGCGCCGCTCATCACCTGTTTCTCCACCGGCGCCGGCTCGCCCTGGTCGTTCTCCACGTCCCATGCGGTCAGCTTGTCTCCCGTGAACACGCAGGTGCCCTTGGTGCCGTGGATCTCGATCCGCTCCGGGTAGCCGGGCCAGAACGCAGTGGAAGACTGGATCACGCCCGTGGCGCCGCTCGCATACTTCATCACGGCGCAGATCACGTCCTCGCTCTCGATCTTGTGCCGCGCGCCGAGCTGCCAGTATCCGAACACTTCCGCCACGCCGCCGGCCAGGTAATTCAGCACGTCCACCTGATGCACCGCCTGATTGATCAGCGCGCCGCCGCCTTCCACCGCCCAACTGCCCTTGATGGGGCGCGAATAATAGGCCTCGCTCCGCCACCACTTCACGTATGCGTCCGCCTGCAGGATGCGCCCGAGCCGACCTTGCGCGATGGCCTTCTTCACGAAGATGGTCGAGTCGTCGAAACGGTGCTGGCTCACCACGCCGAGCACGATGCCCGCCGCGCGCGCCACCTCGATCATCTTGCGCGCCGTCTCGAGGTTGGTGGCAATCGGCTTCTGGACCTGCACCGACTTGCCGTGCCTGGCTGCGATCTCGAGCGGCTGCAAACGGAAGTCCGGAAACGTGCAGACATCGACGAAATCCACTTCCGGGTCGCTGCACACCTCTTCATACGTGGGCAAGAACCGGCAGCCGTACTGCGCGGCGAACTTCTCGCCCGCCTCGCGCGAGATGTCCGTGCAGGCGGCCACCTTGTAGCCGATGTTGTGGTAAGCCTGGGCGTGCTTGTGGCTGATGGCGCCCGTCCCGATGATGCCGACGCGCAGCATGATGAACCTCCTTGAGGGCGATGAACTCCCTAGGATATCAATGCCTGCAAGCCGGCTGCGCCGCGGCGGGGCTCGGGGCGTTCATGTGCCTGTCATTCCGCAATGGTATCCATTAGGACATGGTTTCGAGCAGCGTTCTCCGTTTCGCCGCGCTGGCGGCGCTCGCGGCATTGGCGCCTTTGGGCGCGCAGCAGGAGATGGTCCGGCGCCACCGCCCCATGCCGAAGGCGGGCGATTACCTTGTGCTGAAGGCCGACCTCCACATGCACACCGTCTTCTCCGACGGACAGGTGTGGCCGGCGACGCGCGTGATGGAAGCCTGGCGCGAGGACCTCGACGTCATCTCGATCACGGATCACGACGACTACCGCCCGAACGAAAAGGACGTCAGCATGGATCTGTCGCGCCCCTATGAAATCGCGCGCCCCATTGCCGAAGGGCTCGGCATCGTCATCATCCCGGGTGTCGAGATCACCAAAGGCGACATCCATTTCAATGCCCTCTTCATCCGCGACCACAACGCCTTCCGCGGCAAGGAGCTCCTCGCCGCGCTGGCGGAGGCCAGAAAGCAGGGCGCCTTCTCCTTCTGGAACCATCCGGGGTGGAAAGGCCGCGCCGAGTGGTGGCCGGTGATCGCCACCGCGTACTCCGACAAGCTTTTCCAGGGCATCGAGCTGCTCAACGGCCCCGTGTATTACGAAGAAGCGCGGCAGTGGATCGGCCAGCACGGGCTTGCCGTGATCGGCAACTCTGATATTCACAACGCCTCGCTGCCCGACGATCCCCGCACGGTGAACCTGGTGTTTGCCAAAGAGCGCAGCGTCGAGGGCGTGCGCGAAGCGCTGCACGCCGGGCGCACCGTCGCCTGGGACGGCGCGCGCCGGCTGATCGGCAAGCGCGAGTGGCTCGAGCGGCTGGTCCGCTCGTACCTGGCTGCCCCGGCCGTGGTGCGCTTCACGCCGGGCTTCTGGTACAACGGGCTGGCGCTGAGGAACGACTCGGCGCTGGCCTTCGAGCTGAAGCCCGTCGAAGCGCCCGCCTGGATGGAGCCGCAAGCCACGGTGGTTCCGCCGCGCTCCACCACCGTCGTCCAGCTCCGCCTCCGCCGCGACGCTCCCAACACGCCGCAGCGCATGACCCTGCGCATGGAAGTCTCGAACACGACGGTGACGGAAACCGGCGCTCCGCTGGTGGTTCCGTTCGAGTTCGAGCTGCGCCCGTGACGAACACGCAGGCGCCTCCGGGCGGTCTGTCTCATTGCCGGACTCCAGCCAGCCAAGCCCGATGGACGGAACCCCACCGGCGAGACAAACCGCTGCCGGGCAAGTTGCCTGCGGGCTGCGAGGATCTCCTGGACAGAGGCGGCGCAAGGGTGGGCCTCGGCCTCAAGCGGCACTTCCAACACAATGAAAAATATACAGGTTGCGCGAAGGAGGCAGATCAGGCTGTCCCCTTCGGGGCGTCTGTTTCAAACCATGCGGCTGCGCAGTTGCAGATAGCTGCGCACGGCGGTTTCCAGAGGCGGCATCGGGGCGACGCCGAGCGATTCCATTCGCTCGTTCGAGAGCGCCGAATACTTGGGACGCCGCGCGGGCGTGCGGTATTCGCGGTCGTTGGTGGGGCGCAGGTCAGGCTGGAGGCCGGCTTCGGCGAAGATCATGCGCGCAAACTCAAACCAGGTGATGGGGGCGCCGCCGCCGACGTGGATGACGCCGGAGATGCCGCGCTCGAGCAGGTCGGCTGTGCGCGCCGCCAGAAGAGGAGCGTAGGTGGGGCTGCCGGTGTGGTCTTCGACGACGCGGATGGTCTTGCCTTCCCGCGCCAGCCGCAACATCAATTCGATGAAATTGCCGCGCGCGGTTTGAAGCCCGCCCAAGCCGAACACGCCCGAAGTGCGCACGATGAGGGCATCATCGAGATAGGCCTTGGCGTAGTATTCGCCCGCCAGCTTGCTGACGGCATAGGCGCCCAGCGGGTGGGGCGGGTCGGTTTCGACATACGGCCTGCCGGCGGCGCCGTCGAAGACGTAATCGGTGGAGTAATGCACCAGGCGCGCGCCGTTCTGCCGGCAGGCGAGCGCGATGTTGCGCACCGCGAGGGCGTTGACCTGAAACGCGGCCGCGGGCTCGCTCTCGGCCACATCGACCTGGTTGTAAGCGGCGGCGTTGAGCACGACATCCGGATTGAAGCGCGCCACGGCGTTCTCGACGGCTTCCGCGCTGGTGATGTCGACCTGCTTGCGGTCCCAGCCGGCAACCTCGTAGCCGCGCTGGCGGAACTCGCGCTCCAACTCGACGCCCAATTGTCCGGCGCAGCCGAAGATCACCGCTCTCTTCATGTTTCGTACTATAGCGCGGCGTCCCGCAGCACCGCTTTCGCAAATCCTGTGATGGAAAAGGGAAAGACTGCCGATAGGGAGGAAGTGTAGGAGAATTTCAGCAACTCTGGTACACTCTAGCTACGTCTAGTTCGATGGGAGAGTCGCGGCCGTGAAGCGGGTTCTGCATCGCTCATTCCGGAGAAGCCGCCGGGTAGAGGCGCTCAGCTGGGTGCTGCTGGCGACTCTGGCGGTCGTGCTCTTCGTGTCGCTGTACATGGGGCTGCGGGGGATCGCCGCTTGAGGGGCTGCTTTCTTTCTCCGCCCGAGTCTGTCCAGGCGCCACGAAGACAGGGGGCGGCTTGCGGCCGGGCACAAACCGCCTGGATTGCAAAATGAGAAGCCGGTTCCTCTGGCCGCCAGACGCGCTTTCCGGCAAGCCTGTCCCGGCCCATTCTTTTCCCTGCGCGGCAGGCGGGGCGGAGTTGGCCTCCCTCTCTCGCTCCCCGGATGCATGACTCGGGACAAGAGGCGCCCCTCACGGAGCGGGGGCACACGCGCTGCGCCGAGCTTGGGCGGCGACGCTACAGCAGCGGGTCGCGCGGCGCCGGCTGCGGCTGCAAGGAATCGCCAGGCGCCGTGCCGATGCCCTCTTCCCGCAACGCCTGCATCAAGGCGCGGATGCCGGCGTTGGAATGCAGCACGCAGTCGACCTCGACGCCGGCGACAAAGGCTTCTTGCTCGCCGCGGCAATGGATGATTTCGCCGAGCAGCAGATCCTCGCCGGTCTCCAGTTGGACGAGAGTGCCGGGGCGCAGGAACAGAGGCATGCGGATGCGCGCTCCACGCCCGGAGATCTCTTCCACCGTCACGCCCACCGGCGGCCCTTTGCGTGTATGGCCGCAATCCTCATGCAGGGTGTTGAGGACCGCATTGATCTTCACCGGCTCGCGCCGCGTCGTTCGGCGTTCCATGCCTCCCTTATCGGCGCGAAGCGGGCGGATTGGAGCCGTTGTTCAGGGCGGGCTCAGGCGCGCCAGGCTAGCAGGCACGCCACGGCGGCGGCAACGGCGACGGCGAGCCGCACCCAAAGAGCGAGGAGGGCTTCCGGGGCTCTGCCGCGCGGCACGGCAGCCTCGGGCGGCGCCGCGCTGGCGCCTGCAGGGCGTTCCGGTTCCGCGCCGGCTTGCCCGGCGATGACCACCGTGCCGCTCGAGCGGCTGTCGAGCGCCTTGAGGCACTGCGCGCGCAGCGGCGGCGGCATGGCATCGAGGCTGTCGAAGTGCTCCAGCCCTTTCCCCGTCGCTGTAAGGATCACGGTATGGCGGAACTGTCCGGGGCGCGTCTGGAGGGTCATCGGAGGCCCCCTGCGGCGGGCGCCGCGTGGTTCCGGGCGGCTAGCTCCATCACGCTCTCGATAAAGCCGAGAGCGGCTTTCGACAGCGCTTTGTCCTTGCGGTAGACGAGCCCGAGGCGGCGCACGAGCGGCTCCGGCGCGAGGCTGACGGCGGCGAACTGGCCGGCCTCGACGCCTTCGCGGAAGTGGGAAGCGGCCATGAAGGAGATGCCCATGCCGGCGAGCACGAAGCGCTTGATCATCTCGGTCGAGTCGAGTTCCATCGAGATCTGGATCTCGTCCTCGACCGGCTCCAGCCACTGGTTCAGGCGCGTGCGCGTGGCGCCGCCCTTGGGCAGCAGCAACGGGTAATGCGCGATGTCGCGCGGCGCCACCGCCTCGGCGGCGGCCAGCGGGTGCCCGGCGGGCACGAGCAGCTTGATCTCGTCCGTGTAGACATGCACCACCTGCAGCCGCTTCTCCTGGACGGGGAGTTGCGTGAAGCCGAAGTCGGCGAGGTTGTCGACCACGGATTCCACCACATGGCGGCCATAGCTGCGGTCGACGAGAAGCTGGACGTTGGGGAAGCGCTTCTTGAACGAGCTGAACACGGTGGGCAGGACGTAAATGCAGGTGGCTTCGTTGGCGGCGATGACGAGTTCGCCGCGGGGCACTCGCTCCAGCTCGTTGATGGCGTCCTGCGCCTGCCGGCGGAGGTCGAGGATCTTCTCGGCGTACTCGGCGAAGATCCTGCCGGCGGGGGTCAACTGGATCCGGGTGCCGAGGCGTTCAAAGAGGCTGGTATTGAGCTCCTGCTCGAGCTGGCGGATCTGCGCGCTGATGGCCGGTTGGGTGCGGTAGCAGGTCTGGGCGGCTTTGGAGAAGCTCTTAAGCCGCACGATCTCCAGAAACGTGTGGAGCTGGTCCAGATCCATCGGCGCACCGCTTCGGGGCGTTTGCCGCCCGGAGGATTATTCATCATGGTAGCACCGGGGGGCGGCGGCGCCGCCGAGCAAGGGTAACAAGCGGCCGCGTCCGCGCGTCCTCGAAAGCGATAGGCTTGAGCCAGGAGACCGCACGATGCAATTCGACAGAAGGGCTTTTCTCTCCGCGCTGGCGGCGCAGGCGCGCCTGACGGCGCAGGAGCGCAGGCTGGGCATTCCGGGGCCGTTTGCCGGGCGCGTGGTGGCGGTGGAACATCCGGGCAGCATCCTGGAAGGGGTGTATCAGCGCGAACCCGTGCGAGAAATGATGCGGCGGGGCATGATGGAGCTGACCGGGGCGCCCTCCTGGCAGGACGCCTGGCGCGTCTTTTTCGAGCCGGGCGACGTGGTGATCATCAAAGTGAACCCGGTGGGGCAGCCGTACATCATCTCTTCGGCCGAGGTCTTCCAGGAGATTGTCGCCGGGCTGGAGGCCGCAGGCGTCAAGCGCGGCGACATCTTCGCCTACGACCGCTACCAGAGCGAGTTCCTGAGCGGAGGCTTTCAGAAGTGGCTGCCGGATGGCGTGCGCTGGAGCTGCGCGACGGTGAAGTATGACAAGCTGCAGCTCGACATGGACGGCTATGACCGCGACCAGTACATCGAACTGCCGCTGGTTGGCACAGGCCATGACCCGCGCGACCCGCACCACCGGCGCTCCTACGTGGCGAAGCTGCTCTCGCAGACAGCGAACAAGGCGGTCAACCTCGGCGTGCTGAAGCACCATCAGAGCGCCGGCATCACGATCGCCCTCAAGAACCTCAGCCACGGCTTCGTCAACAACGTGGCCCGCAGCCACGTCAGCCGCACGAACAACGCCTGCGGGATGTTCATTCCCGCTGTGGTCGACCACCCCGTCTTCCGGCAGAAAGTGGTGCTGAACATCATCGACGGCATCAAGGGCGCCTATCACGGCGGGCCGGCGCGCCGCACGGCCAGGTACCTCTGGGAGCACAAGACGCTGTATTTCGGCACCGACCCGGTGGCGCTGGACCGCGTCGGGTGGAACGTGCTCGACATGAAGCGCGGGCAGATGGGCATGGCGCCGATTGCGCTGGCCGCCGACGACCAGGACAGCAACTTCATCCGCATGCAGCCCGAGCACGTCGAGCTGGCTTCCATGCTGGGCCTCGGCGTGGCGGACGAGGACAAGATCGACCTGCGCCGCATCCGGCTGGGCTGAGCGTCCGGCGCGGCCGTGCGTCAGGCCCGGCCTTTTCTGATTCCGAGCAGCACGAGGAGCGAAGCGGCTTCGAGCAACGCCGCCGCCATGGCGAGCGCCGCGAGCGAACGGTCGTAGAGCATGCCCAGCAGAGCGCTGCCCAGCAGCCACGCCGTTCCGAACACGGCATGGAACCAGCCAAACGCCGTGCCCCGCTTCCCGGGGCCGGACAACTGCGAAACCACGGCGCGGAGCACGGACTCCTGGGCGCCCATCGCCACGCCCCACAGCACGGCTGCGGCCCAGGCGCCTGCCACGCCGCCCAGGAACGCCAGCGGAGCGGCCAGCCCGGCAAACAGCGGCGCAGCGGCGGCAACGCGCGGGCCGAAGCGGTCCAGCGCGCGGCCCAGCGCCAGAGCCGCCAGCGCGTCGACGCCCATGGCGACGGCGTAGAGCACGGGGATCCACGCCTCGGCCAGCAGGCGCGTTTTTTCCACATGAAAGGCGATGAGCGGGAAGTCGGCGAAGCCCGCGGCGCACAGCGCCGCGCCAGCCACAAAGATCCAGAACGTCTTCGCTTGTCCGGCTGTTTCCAGCGGGGCGAAGCGCGGCTCGAGATCCTGGGGCCGCGGATAAGCGCGCCGGGCGGCGAGGAGAACGGCGAGCGCGACGAGGGCGGGGATCAGCAGAACGGCGAAGCCTTCCCGGTAGCCGCCGCGCCAATGCAGCACGGCGGCGACGATGAGCGGGCCGAGCACCGCGCCGATCTGATCGAGCGCCTCATGAAGGCCGAAAGCCCAGCCGGCGCCGACGCTCCGCGTGGCGAAGGACAGCATCGCGTCCCGCGGCGGATTGCGCAGCGCCTTTCCCATGCGCTCCAACATGAGCAGGGCCGCCGCGGCTTCCCACCGTCCCGCCAGCGCGAGCGCGGGCACCGCGAGCAGGTTGATGGCATATCCGGTGATCGTGAGCGTCCAGTAGCGGCGCGTGCGGTCCGTGATCCAGCCCGCCACCAGGCGCAGGGCGTAGCCGGCGAACTCGCCGAAACCGGCCACCAGGCCCACGGCGGCGCCGCTGGCGCCCAGCAAGGCCAGAAACGGGCCGGAGATGCTGCGCGCGCCTTCATAGGTCATGTCGGCGAACAGGCTGACGATGCCGAGCAACGCCACGAACCGCAAGGCGGAGCGGCGCGCCGCATCGCGGGCGCCGGGCATGCTGCTCATGAGGACAGCATAGCCTTCCGGGACCGGCGCGAACGGTGCGAAAATGGCGGGAGTCCGCGGCTCGCGCCCGCCGGAGGAGCAGATGAGGCTGAAACCTTCCCTCGATTGGCTGTTGGTGTTTGTGCCGGTGACGGCAGGGCTGGAGTGGTCCGCGCCCGAGGCCCACGCATGGATCTTTGCTTCGGCATGCCTGGCCATTCTGCCGCTGGCGGGGTGGCTCGGCCATGCCACGGAACACCTGGCGTCGCACACGGGCGAGGGCGTGGGCGGGCTGCTGAATGCGACGTTCGGCAACGCGGCGGAGCTGATCATCGCGATCGCCGCATTGCAGCGCGGGCTGCATGACGTGGTGAAGGCCTCGCTCACGGGGTCGATCATCGGCAACATCCTGCTGGTGGCGGGGCTGGCGATGCTGGCGGGAGGGTTGCGGCGTCCGACGCAGTCGTTTCAGGCGCTGGCGGCGCGGGCGCAGGCGACGCTGCTGATTCTCTCCGCCATTGCGCTGGTGGTGCCTGCGGTCTTCCATCATGTGGCGCGCGCCTCGCGCGAGGTGGAGAACGATCTCAGCCTGGAGATTGCGCTGGTGCTGCTGGCGATTTACGCCGCCCATCTGGTCTTCTCGCTGGCGACGCACAGCAGCTTCTTCCGCGGGCTGCCATCCAGCGCGGAGGCGGAGGCGGCGGAGTCGCATGCGCCGTGGAGCCGCGGGCGGAGCATCGCCGTGCTGGCCGCGGCCACGGCGCTGATCGCCTGGATGAGCGAGATCCTGGTGGGCAGCGTGGAGCAGGCGGCGCATGCATGGGGCATGTCGCAGGTCTTTGTGGGCGTGATTGTCGTTGCGGTGATCGGAAACGCCGCGGAGCACTCGTCGGCCATCGTCATGGCGTGGAAGAACCGCATGGATCTGAGCCTGTCGATCGCGGTGGGGTCGAGCATCCAGGTGGCGCTGTTTGTCGCGCCGCTGCTGGTGCTGCTGAGCTACGCCGTGGGTCCGGCGCCGATGGACCTGGTGTTCACGCCCGCCGAAGTGCTGGCGGTGGTGGTCACCGCCGTGATCGCCGCGCAGATCGCCTCCGACGGCGAATCCAACTGGCTGGAAGGGGCCATGCTGCTGGCCGTGTATGTGATCCTCGCCATCGCGTTTTACTTCCTGCCGGACACAGCCCGCGCCGCCGCCCGCTGAGCGCCGCGCCCCTTTGCCGCGCCGCGCCGGAGTGACACAATGGCGCTGAGGCCGGCGCGGCTCGCCCGCTCTCCGGAACTACGACTATGCTGCGGCCCGTCTCTCTCGCCTTCGTCCTCGCCTCGGGTTGCCTGCCGCTCCTCTTCGCGCCGCAGGCGCCCGGCGCCGCCCCCTCCATGCCCTCCTCTGCGCTGCCGCCTGACGAGCGCGCCAATGCGCTGCTGGCGCGGATGACGCTCGATGAAAAGCTCCAGTTGCTCCATGGCGCGCTGGCAGACTTCAACCCCGGCCCCCTGGGCACGGGCGGCTACATCCCGGGCATTCCGAGGCTCGGCATCCCGGCGCTGCACTTCGCCGACGGCAGCGTGGGCGTCGGAAACCAGGTGGGACAGGCCACCGTGCTGCCGTCCTCCATCGCCAGCGCCGCCACGTGGGACCTCGGCCTCGCTTACGAGTACGGGTGGGTCATCGGCCATCAGTTGCGCGCCTACGGCGTCAACGTCAATCTCGGCGGCAACGTGAACCTCGCCAACCGCGAGCCGCGCTGCGGCCGCACCTTCGAGATGAAGGGCGAAGACCCGCTGCTCGCCGGACGCATCACCGCCGCGCACGTCCGCGCCATCCAGGACCAGGGCGTCATCGCCGGCGTCAAGCACTTCGCCCTGAACGACCAGGAGACCGGCCGCTTCACCGCCGACGTGCGCATCAGCGAACGGGGCGCGCGCCAAAGCGACCTGCTCGCCTTCGAGATCGCCATCCGCGAATCGAATGTGCAGTCCGTCATGTGCTCCTACAACCTGGTCAACGGCATTTGGGCCTGCGAGCATCCCTGGCTGCTGAATGAAGTGCTCAAGGGCGAGTGGGGCTTCCCGGGCTTCGTCATGTCGGACTGGTACGCCACGCGCAGCTCGGTGAAGGCGGCCCTTGCGGGGCTGGACCAGGAGCAACCCGGCGGCTACGTTTTCGGCGGCCTGTGGGACCGCAGCCTGAAAAGCGCCGTGCTCGACGGCTCGCTTCCCGAAAGCAGGCTGAACGACATGGCGCGGCGCGTGCTCCGCGCGATGTTCGCCGTGGGGCTGTTCGACCGCGGGGACCAGCGTCCTCCCCTCGACCTCGCGCGCAGCGAGGCCATCGCGCAGCGCGTGGCCGAAGAAGGCGCGGTGCTGCTCGTCAACAGCGGCATCCTGCCGCTCGACGCCGCCAGCCTCCGCTCCGCCGCCGTCATCGGCGCTCACGCCGATGCCGGCGTGCTGACGGGCGGCGGCTCCGCGCAAGTCATCCCGACCGGCGGACCCGCGTTGTTCTTCCCCCCGCCGTGCCCGCCCTGCTGGGGCGGCATCATCTGGGCGCCCTCGCCGCCGCTGCGCGCCATCCGCGCCCTCGCCCCGGCTGCCGACGTGCGCTTCGACAGCGGCGCGAGCATCGCCTCCGCCGCCGCGCTGGCTCGCCGCTCGGAAGTCGCCATCGTCTTCGCCTCCGAGTGGCAAAGTGAGGGAATGGATCTGCCCTCTCTCTCGCTCGGCGGGGATCAGGACGCCCTCATCCACGCCGTGATCGACGCCAACCCGCGCACCATCGTCGTCCTGCAAAGCGGAGGCGCGCAGCTGATGCCGTGGTCGTCCGGCGCCGGGCCCATGCTCGCCGCGCGCGCCGGCCGCAAGGGCCCCGTCATGCCGTGGGTCCACGGCGCCGCCGCCGTGCTCGCAGCCTGGTATCCGGGGCAGCGCGGCGCCGAGGCCATCGCCAACATCCTCTTCGGCGTCGTCAACCCTTCAGGCAAGCTGCCGCTCACCATCCCCTTGCGCATCGAGGACCTCCCGCGTCCCACGATCGACGCCCCGCCGAAGCCGGACTCGCAGGAGCCGTTCCCCGTGCGCTATCACGAGGAATTCCTCGTCGGCTACAAATGGTTCGACGCGCGCGGCATCGAGCCCCTGTTCCCCTTCGGCTTCGGCCTGTCCTATACGACGTTCGAGTTCTCGGCGCTGGAGGCGCGCTGGCTGGAGGAAACCCCGGGCGCGCGCCGGCTGAAGGTATCATTTGATCTCTGGAACACCGGATTGCGCGAGGGCGCGGAAGTCGCGCAAATTTACCTGGGCCTGCCGCCGGAAACGGGCGAGCCGCCCCGGCGCCTGATCGGGTGGGCCAAGGTCCGGCTCCAGCCCGGCGAGCGCAGGCGCATCAGCGTGGAGATCGACGAGCGCGAAGCCGCGCACCCCTTTTCCTTCTGGTGCGAGGCGCGCAGGCGCTGGGCAACGCCGCCGGGCCAGTATCCGTTGTTTGTTGGCAACAGCGCCGGCGCAAGGGTGCTCAAGCTCGCAACTCGCCTGCGCATCCACGCCCCCTGAGCCCCGCGCTCAGGCGCTCTCTGTGAGAAACCAGTACTCCCAATCGCAGGTGCGCAAGCCTGTCTGCTCGCTCACCGCACGCAGCACCGCCGAGCCGGGTTCGATCGGGTAGCCGCCGGGCAGATATTGCGCCTCGAAGCGCGCCACGGGCACGGCGAAAGGATGGCCGCCGGAGCGCGCGGGCGTCAGTCGCACCGCGCCCTCGGCGGCGCCGAGCAGCAGCCGGTTCTGCGTGTGCGGCTCGTCGAAAAAGAACGGGTCCGCGGCCTCCGCCACTCCCAGCAGCCACGGCCCGTGGAACAGCGCCGCGCGGCCTGCGGCGTCGCGTTCGGCGCGCGTGCGCATCGCATACCGCAATTGAAGCCGGTCGCCCGCCTGCCACGCGCGCGCCACCCGGTACCAGCCGTCACGCAACTCAATTTCGGCCGCGCCGCCGCGCATTTCGATGTCAACCCGCTCGGCCCACCGCGGCAGCCGGATGAACAGCGGCTCGGCGGCGCCGCCCGCCCCGGTCAAATCCAACGTGATCGTGCTGTTTTGTTCGAGAGCCGAAGCGGCGCTTACTCGCAGCGCCTTGCCGCGCGCTTCGCCCTCGAGCGGCAAATCATAGCGAAGCCCCTCGCCGCCCTCGCGCCACACGTGGCGGAAGATATCGGGAAATGCGCGCAGCCCGTGCAACGTGCAGCACCACCACGCGCGCGCCGAGCCGCCGCCTTGCGCCTCCGTCGCGCCGGCGCGGACGCCCGTGGCGGCGAGCGCGCGGTGGCCGAAATCGCCGGTGGAAAACTGGTTCATCGCAAACTCGTTGAACAGCGTGCGCTCGGCCGCTTCCAGATAATGCAGCTTGCCGGTGAGCCGCCACAGGCGCAGGCTCAACCGCAGCCAGTCGGCCTCGGCGCACCCTTCCGTGCGCGCGGCCTTCGGCTTCCAGGCTTCAGGGATCGTGCCGGCAACAAACAGGTTCCCGCTGCTGACGACCGCCCGCCATTCGTTCTCCGCCTGCGCCAGCAACGCCCGCTCCCGCGTGGCCTCGTACAGATCCACGACGCCGCGCAGCGACGTCAGGAAGCCGTGCGCATGCTCCCCGGGCCTGCGTTCGAGCCGCGCGGCGATTTCGCGGGCCAGCGCGAGAAACCGGCTCTGCCGGGTCACGCCGCCAAGGGCCGTCAATCCTTCGATCATCTGCGTCCAGCAGATGTGGCCCATGGCGAACGCGCCCTCGGCGAACTGCTCGCGAACGCGCGGCGAGTTCATTTCCGGCGCGATTTTCAGGAGGAACTCGCCCAGCCGCCGCGCCGCTTCCAGCGAGCGCGCATCGCCCGACGCGCGGTGGTGCTCGACGAGGCCGATAAGGAGCCGCCCGTTGCCCCACAGCAGCGCCATGTCTTCCCGCCGCAGCCCCTGCGCGGCGAACGGCTCGCCGAAGCGGCCGTCCTCGCGCTGCGCCGCCAGCAGCTCCGGCAGCCATTCGGCGAGCTCCGCGTAACGCTCCCTGCGGTCCGTGGAGGCTGCGGCGAGCGCCTCCAGCCAGCGCCCGCTCACGTCGCCGCTGAACTCCGTAAAGCGCCTCACATGGCGCGGCACGGCATCCGCCAGCACCAGCTCCTTGGTGTATGCGGGCGGCCCGCCCTCGCGCACGCGCCGCAGCGCGAGATCGTAGCGCAGGGAGAATTGTCCTTGCCGGCCTCCCGGCGGCGCCGCCCCTTGCGCCGCCGATCCCGCGGCTGAACCGAGCCACGTCCTTCGTGTGATCACACATTGATGCTATGCGTCTCCGCGAAAGGAAGACAAACGCCGCCCGGGCGCGGCGCTCACTGGCGGATGCCGAACCCTGCGGCTTCCAGCGCGGCAATGATCGACGAGCGCGCGGCCGCGACTTCCTCGCTCGACAGCGTGTGGTCCGGTGCCCCCAGCGTCACCCGGAAAGTCAGGCTCTGGCGGTCCTCCGGCAGCGGCTTGCCCTGGTAGGAGTACAGATATTGCACGCGCTCGCAGAGCGGGCCCGCGGCGCCGCGGATGCGCGCGGCGAGTTCGGCGCAGTGCACGCGCAGTCCAGCCACCACGGAGAGGTCGAACTCGCTGACCGGGAAGCGCCGCAGCGGCGTGTACTTCTTCGGCAGCGGCCCGAGCGAGAACACTTCGGCCAGGTCGACGTCGAGCACGGAGGCGCGCCCCTGCTCGACGAGGCGCGGGTGCAGTTCAAACAGGCGCCCCAGTGTCCTGTCGCGCCAGACGATCTCCGCCGCCCGCGCCGGGTGCTCGAAGGCGCGCGCCGCCGCGGGCCTCGCCTCGCAGCCCGGCATCAGGCATTCGGCCAGCCGCTTCAGCTCGAGCAGCGCCTCGCGCCCGTCGCCGCGCGTGTACACGGCCGCCATCAGGTGCGGCACTTCGCGCGGCAGATCCTTGCCTTCGCGCTTGTGGATCTCGTTGCCGATCTCGAAGAGGCGGAATTCGCCGGAAAAACGCGCGTTGTCGCAAATGTTTTTGTGGACGCCTGGCAGAAGGCTGCGGCGCAACAAGGTCTGCTCGCTCGAGATGGGGTTCGCCACGCGCAGGTGCTCTTCGGGCGCGAAGCCGAACCGCTGCGCCATTTCCTCGCTGATGAAGGAGTAATTGGAGACTTCCGTGAACCCCTGCGCCGCCGTCGTCTGCCGCACCGCGTGGTGGAGCAGGCGCTCCTCGTTCACCCACGGGCGGCGCGCGGGCAGCAGCGGCGCCACCGGCGGGACCGTGTCATAGCCCACCATGCGGCCGACTTCTTCGAGCAGATCCTCCTTGATAGAGATGTCTTTCGTCGCCCGCCACGACGGCACGCTCACCAGAAACACCTTTGGGCGCGGTTCCTCGACGCCGAAGGAGAGCGATTCGAGGATGCGCCGGACTTCGGCCTTTTCCACGGAACGCCCGAGGCGCTTTTCCAGCCAATCGAGCGGCAGCTCGATGGGAGGTGGCGGCGGCGCCTTCCGCCAGGAATCGACAAGCCCGCCGACGAGGCGGATGCCCGGCGAAACGATCCGGAACAGCTCCACCGCGCGCGCCAGCGCCCGCACGGTGTTCACCGGGTCCTGCGCCTTCTCGAAGCGCATGGAAGCGTCCGTGCGCAGCTTCAGCGCCGCCGATGTGCGCCGGATGCAGGCGGGTTCGAAATTCGCGCTTTCCAGCACGATCCGCGTGGTCGTCTCGCGGATGGCCGAGCCTGCGCCGCCGATGACGCCCGCCAGGGCCACCGCGCCGCGCTCGTCGGCGATGACGAGGTTGGAGGGCGAAAGGCGGTAGCTCTCGCCATTGAGGGCGTCAAACGATTCGCCCTCTTCGGCGCGGCGCACGATGATGGCGTTGCCGTGCAGCAGGTCCGCGTCGAAGGCGTGCATCGGCTCGGCCAGCTCCGCCATGATGTAATTCGTCACGTCGACGATGTTCGAGATCGGGTTCAGCCCGAGGGCTTCGAGGCGCGCCTGGAGCCAGAGAGGCGACGGGCCGACGGTGACGTTCTCGAACACGAGCGCCGAGTAGCGCGGGCAGAGGTCGAAGTCGCGGATGTCGACGCGCCAGGCGGGCTCGCCGGAGGGGATCAGATTCTCGCGCACCGGATCTGCCAGCGGCAGCGCCGTGATCGCCGCCACCTCGCGCGCCATGCCCAGGTGGCCCCACAGGTCAGGGCGGTGCGTGAGGCTTTTGTTGTCGACCTCGATGATGTGATCGACGGGGCAGCCGGGGATGGCCGCGCCCGGTTCGACGCCTGCCAGCTCGAGGATGCCGTCCGCATCGCGGTTGAGGCCCATCTCGGCGCCGGAAGCGAGCATCCCCTGGCTCTCGACGCCCTGAATCACAACCGAGCGGATATGTTTTCCGCCGGCGACGGTGACGCCGGGCGGCACGAACGCCGTCAGAATCCCGGCGCGGCAGTTCGGAGCTCCGCAGACGACGGTGCGCGTGCCGTACTCCGGACCGGCGTCGACCACCGCTTTGACATTGTGCGAGCCTTCGATCGGCTCGACGGAGAGCACGCGCGCCGCCACCACAGCCTGCATCCACGGCGCGTAAGGTTCCACGCCCTCGCATTCGGCGGTCTTCATGGTGATGAGCCGCGCCAGCTCGCGCGGGCCGGGATCCAGTCCGGGCACGAGCTCGCGCAGCCAGTTGCAGGAGAACTTCACCTCAGGTCACCTCTCAGAACTGCTGGAGAAATCGCAGGTCGCCCGATTGCAGCAGCCGGATGTCGTCGATGGCGTAGCGCATCATCACGAGCCGCGTGAGCCCGAGTCCGAAGGCGAAGCCGTTCCACTGCTCCGGGTCGATGCCGCCCGCGCGCAGGACGTTGGGATGGACCAGCCCGCAGGGGAGCAGCTCCACCCAGCCGCTCTGCTTGCACACGGGGCAGCCGGCGCCGCCGCACAGCAGGCACTGGATGTCCAGCTCGAAGCCCGGCTCGACGAACGGGAAGAAACCCGGCCTCAGCCGCACCGTCGCCTCGCGGCGGAAGATCGCTTCGAGCAACGCCTTCATGAAGTACAGCATGTGGCCGATGCTCACATCGCGGTCCACCATCATGCCTTCGAGCTGGTAGAACGTGTGCTCGTGGCTGGCGTCCACCTCTTCATTGCGGAAGACGCGGCCCGGGGCGATGATGCGCAGCGGCGCGCCGAAGCGCTCCATGGCGCGCACCTGCACGGGCGAAGTGTGCGTCCGCAGCAGCAGGCCGTTCTCCAGCCAGAAGGTGTCCTGCGCGTCGCGCGCCGGGTGCGTGGGCGGAATGTTCAGCGCGTCAAAATTGTGCCATTCTGTTTCGACTTCCGGCCCGTCGACCACGGCGAAGCCGAGGCTCGTGAACAGGTCTTCCAGCTCCTTCTGGATCTGCGTCAGCGGGTGCAGCGCGCCGGGGCGCAAGCCGGGCGCGGGCAAGGTGAGGTCGAGCCACTCGGCATCGAGCCGCGCCGCCAGCGCCTGCTCCTCGAACCACGCTTTCTTCTGCTCGAAGCGCTCCTCGAGCTTCTGCTTCACCTCGTTGAGCAGCCGCCCGATGCGCGCGCGCTCCTCCGGCGGGAGCTTGCCCATCTCCTTGCCGATCTGCGCCAGCGCGCCCTTGCGCCCGAGGAACTCGACGCGCGCCTGCTCGAGAGCCGCCGCGTCCGGAGCCGCTTCCATGGCGGACAAAGCGCGCGATTCGATGTCCGAGAGCGTGGAATCCAGCATTTGCGTGAACTTTCCAGTCTAGCAGGGAGCGCGGCGTGGACCCTGCGAATGCGCGTCCGCGGCGGCTACTCGTCGGCGGGAATCTCGAAACGGATGATGTCGCGGCGGAAGCCGCCGGTTTTCCACGCCCCGTAGGCGACGCCGAAAGCGAGCCAGGCGAAACCGGCGATCCTGGCGATCCAGCTCAGGCTCAGCCAGAGGTAGAAGCAAACGAGAAAACCGGCGGCGGGCGCGACAAGGTGGGACCAGTTCCGGTCGCGCTCGCGGATGTAGTAATGCACGAGGCTTGAGACGTTGACGCCCATGAAGCCGATCAGCGCTCCGAAGTTCAGCAGCTCGGCGCCGGTCTGGTAAGAGATGGCGAACGCCCCCAGCAGCGCCAGAGCGCCCATCAGCATCACGTTGCGGCTGGGCACGCGCGATTTCGGGTGCAGGTAGCCGAAGAAGCCCCGGGGGATGGCATTGTCGCGTCCCATGCCGTAGAGGAGGCGGGCGCCTGCGAGCAGGGCGCCGGAGGCGGAGCCGATGGTGGCCACAACAAGAGTCCAGGAAAGTGTTTGAAACAGGATCTCGCCGCCCGCGCGGCGGGCGACGGCGAGGTAGGCGGTGTCGGGGTCGGGGTAGGGCTCGGCGGCGGGCCAGACGACTTGCGCGGCGTAGACTTCCACGGCGGACAGCACGCCGATGACGAAGCAGGTGGCGACCATGGCGCGCAGCACGTTCCGGCGCGGGTCCTTCACCTCTTCAGACAGTGTGGCGATGCCGTCATAGCCGATGTAGGTGAGGACGGCGATGGACGCGCCGTTGGACAGAGACCGCCAGGAGAAGCGCTCGGGGTCGTAGAAGGGCGTGAGGAAGCGTTGCGCGTCCAGCTCCGGCAGGTGAAGGATGTAGCGTGCGCAGGCGCCGAGGGTCCAGAGGATGACGACGCCCATGATGGCGGTGAGCGCCTCATTGGTGCGCGCCGTGGCGGTGATGCGGCGGAGGTTGAGAACCGTGAAAAGCGCGGCGAAGGCGCAGGCCCAGAGCCAGAAAGGCGTCCCCGGAAACAGCCCCATCATCGCCTTCGAGCACCAGATGACGCAGATCAGCGGGTTGACCATGTAGTCGAGCAGCATGCTCCACCCGGTGAAGTAGCCGAGCGCGGGGTGGAGCTCGCGGGCGACGTAGGTGTAGGCGCTGCCGGCGGCGGGGTAAGCGCGCGCCATGCGCCCGTAGCTGAGCGCGGTGAGCATCATCGCGAACATGGCGATGAGGACGGTGGTGACCACGTGGCCATTGGCGCCGGCGCTGATGGCGCCGAAAGGCGGCATGGGCGCGGTGGGCTGCACCATGATGACGCCCATGACGATGAGCTGGAACAGGCCGAGGGAGCGCAGCAGGCGCACGGGTTGGGCGGGTTCGGCGGGCATGAGGAAACGGCCATTATGACAGAATGGGGGCAGCCGGATGATGGAATGGTGGCGCAATCCCGCCTCCGACATGCGGCGGTGGCTGGAGCACCGCGTGCGGGAGCGCATCACCACGCGCGGGCTGCTGTTCCTTTCGGCGGCGCTGCTGGTGGGCGGGGCGGGGTTCGCTTCCGCCAACAATTTGCTGTTTCTCCTTCTGGCGGCGATGCTGTCGGTGCTGCTGGTGAGCAGTTTCATCAGCCGGATCGGGATCGCGGGGCTGGAGCTGGAGATTCATCTGCCCGAGCATGTGTGCGCGCGGCAGTCCGCGCCGGCGCGGCTGGTGCTGCGCAACACGAAGAGGCGGATGCCGTCGTTTTCGATCCGGCTGAGCGGGGCGGGGACGGAAGTGTTCGCGGCGGACCTGTATTTCCCGGTGATTGCCGGCGGCGCGGCGGTGGAGACGACGGTGGAGGCGCGGTTTCCGCGCCGCGGGCTGCACGCCGAGGACAGCTTTCTGTTTTCGACGGCGTTTCCGTTCGGGTTCGCGGAGCGGCGGGCGCGGGTGACGATGAAGCAGGACGTGCTCGTCTACCCTTCCATCGAGCCGCAGCCGGGCTTCGAGCTGCTTCTGGCGGAAGTCCACGGGGACGCGGAGACGCTGTTCCGCGGCCTGGGGCAGGATTTCTACCGCATCCGCCCCTACATGCCCTTTGAGAGCGCGCGGCATGTGGACTGGCGAGCCACGGCGCACACGGGTTCGCTGCAGGTGCGGGAGTTTGCGCGCGAGCAGGAGCACCTGATCACGCTGGTGCTGGACGTGGAGGCGGGCGAGGCGCAGCGCGAGTGGTTCGAGCGGGCGGTGGAGTGCTGCGCGTATCTGGCCTGGCGGTTGTCGCAGCGGGGGGCGCGGATCCGGTTCCGCTCGCAGAGCTGGGAGACGCTGGTTCCGGTGGAGAACGACGTCTACGCTATTCTGAAGTATCTGGCGCTGGTCGAACCCCGCCGCCGCGCCGCTCCATTGCGTCCCTTTGATGAGCCGACTGTCAGCGTGGTGTTCAGCGCTTCGCCCGCGCGCCTGCAAGAGTGCGGCTGGGTGGATGCTCGCATCGTGTCTCCTGGCCATTGGGCAACCGGCGAGCCAGCCGCCCGCGGCGCCGATTGAGACGTCGGTCACGGTGACGGCGGCGGTGTCGGCGGAGGCGCCGGCGCACGTGACGCTGATGGATGCGCCGCGGCTGGAGGCGCTGCCAGGGGTGAATCTGGACGACCGCCTGCGCATGGTGCCGGGGTTCGCGCTGTTCCGCCGCACGTCGTCGCTTGCGGCGAACCCGACTACGCAGGGCGTGAGCCTGCGCGGGCTGGGCTCGACGGGGGCGAGCCGCACACTGCTGTTGTGGGATGGCGCGCCCGCCAACAGCCCGTTTGGCGGCTGGGTCTACTGGACGCGGCTGGATCCGGAACTGATCGAAAGGGTGGAGGTGACGCGCGGCGCGCCGCTGAGCGTGTTCGGCGACAAGGCGATGGGCGGGACGATCGCGCTGTTCAGCCGCGAGCCGCAAGCGCGCGCGGCGTGGCTTGGCTACGAAGGCGGCAACGCGGGGACGCACCAGCTTTCCGGGGGGACGGAGGCGAGGCTGCCGCGGCGCTGGGCGCTGGGCGGGAGCGCGCGCGCCCTCCACACCGACGGATTCTTCATCGTGCCGCCAGAGGCGCGCGGCGCCATTGACGAGCGGGCGGGCGTGCGCTTTGCCGCCGGCGCCGTGCGGGCATCCTATACAGACGGCGCGCGGCGGCTGTTCCTGCGGGGCGACGTGCTGGCCGAGGAACGGGCCAACGGAACCTCGCTGACGCGCAACTCGACGGGCTCCGGCACAGTGGCAGGCAACTGGTGGCAGCAGGCGGGCGGCGGCGCGCTGAACGTGCTCGCCTGGCACACGCGCGAGGAGTACCGTGCGACATTCAGCTCGATCGGCGCCGGGCGGCAGACGGAGCGCCTGACGGCGCGGCAGAGCGTGCCGTCGGAGGGCACGGGGGGCGCCGCGCTGTGGCAGCGGGGCGGCCCGCGGTGGGGCGTCACGGCGGGAGGCGATGCGGTGCGGGTTCGGGGCGAATCGCGCGAGACGCTGTATCCATCGGGGTTTCGCTCCGGCGGAGGCGCTCAGACGCAGCACGGGTTGTTCCTGCAAGCATCGGCGGGCGTGGGGCGGTTGCGTCTGTTCGGCGGATTGCGGCGCCATGATCCTGGAAGCACCGACGCGTTCTGGATGCCGAGCGGCGGCGCGGCGGCGGGAGGCGAGCGGTGGAGGGCGCGGATCTCGGCCTACCGCGCGCTGCGGGCGCCGACGCTGAACGAGCTGTACCGCGAGTTCCGCGCCGGCAATGCGGTGACGCTGGCCAATCCGGCGCTGCGGCCGGAATCGCTGCGCGGCGTGGAAGCGGGATGGGATTATGCGGCGGGGCAGTGGCGGTTGAGCGTGACCGCGTTCCACAACCGGATGGGCGGCCTGATCACGAACGTGACGCGGAGCGTGACGCCGCAGTTGATCACGCGGCAGCGGGACAACGCAGGCGAGGCGCGGGTGCAGGGCGCGGAGGCGATGGCGCGGTGGCGGCGCGGCGCGGTGTTTACGGAAGCGGCGTGGCTGCTGGCGGATGCGCGTTTCGCAGCGGGAGAACGGGTCCCGCAAACGCCGCGGCATCAGGGTTCGTTTCTGGCCGGCTGGCAGGCGGCGGGAACATCGCTGGCCGCGGGAATGCGGGCTTCGGCAGCGCAGTTCGAAGACGACCGCAATCTGTTTTTGCTGCCCGGCTTCGCCGTGTGGCAGGCGACGGCGCGGCGACGGCTGACGGAGACCGTCGAACTGCACGGCGCGGTGGAAAACGCGGCCAACCGCCGGGTGATTGCGGGATTCAGCCCGGCGCCGCTGCTGGGAAGCCCGCGGCTGTGGCGGCTGGGGCTTCGCTGGCAGGTGAAATAGCGGGCTGCGCGCAAACGCCGCCGGGGCGGCGGGCAGGCTTTGTTCAGGCCGCGAATGGCGAGCGAACGATTTCGCGGTTTCCGGAACCGGACAGCAACTCATGCCGATTTTTTTGCATCCGGTCCCGTTTCGGCGGCACCTTGAATAGCGTTAGCGGATCTTTCACAGATTCCAGTTAGCGAATTTCCCCTAAGAAAAAGAGGTGTAGCGATGAAACGACTGCTGTTGGTGTGCGCGACCGTGCTTGCGGTCGCGGGTTTGGCGATGGCGCAAGGGTCTGGCGCTCGCGTGCGCATTGTGCATGCCTCGCCCGACGCCCCAGCCGTGGACATTTACGTGAATGGCGGCATGGTTCTGGAAAACCTGCCTTTCCGCGAATTCTCCGAGTATTTGAGCCTTCCGGCCGGCACATATAACGTGGAAATCAAGGTCACCGGGACAAACACGGTCGTGAAGCAGCTCAGCGTGCCTGTGATGGCGGGCAAGGACTACACGGCGATTGCCGTGGGCTACGCCGGCGCGGGCAAGCAGCCCGGCTTCGACGTGATGCTGCTGGAAGATGACAATTCGGCTCCCGAAGACGGGCGCATCAAGATCCGCGTGGCCCACACCGCTCCTGGCGCCCCGGCGGTGGATGTGTACGTGACGACCCCGTTTGAGACGCTGGCCGGCAAGCAAGCCGTGCTGACGAATGTCCCGTTCAAAGTGGCGTCCGGTTACCTTTCCGTGCCGATCGGCATGTATCAGGCCCGCGTCGCGGTGGCGGGAACCAAGACCATCGCGATTGACAGCCACCGGCTGGTGACGTGGGGCGGCATGATCCGCACCGTGATCGCGGTGGACAGCAAGGGCGGCGGCGCCCCGTTCGATCTCATTCTGCTGCCGGACCGCAACTAGTTTGCGTTTCGTCCGTTCATTCCCCAGGCGCGGGCTCCGGCCCGCGCCGTTTTTGTTGTGCTGCCGAGAGTGAGGGCCAACGCGGTTTCCGCTGCTCGCGGGCGGCGGCCAAAGCTTCGAAGAAATCCGGCGTGCCGGCGGCTTCACGAAACCATTCGGCCGGCCGCGGCGAGTGTTCTCCGGCGGCCGCCTCTGCGGCGAATGCCAGGCCTGAGGACACGGCCGCCGGGCTGAGCGATGCCAGCCCGTCCGCCATTTGCAGGGCGCGGTCTTCCAGTTCGTACGGCGGAACGAGTTCCTGGACCAACCCCCACGCGAGCGCGTCGGCAGCGGAAAAGACGCGCCCGGTGAGGGCGAGTTCGCAGGCTCTGCGCGGGCCGCAGGCGCGGAGCAAACAAGGGTAGTAGAGGGCGGGCCATATGGCGGAGTGGATGTCGTTGACGGAGAACCTCGTTCCCTGCGCGGCCAGCACATAATGGCACTGCAGCAGAAGCGCGATGCCCGCACCGGCACAGGCGCCGCTCACGGCGGCTACGAGCGGTTTTCGCAGCTCCCGCTGGAGGCGGAACAGCGTTTGGAGAGACTCCACGACGCCGGGTTGGCTGATCGAGCCGTGGTCGAACCCCGAGCAAAACACGCTGCCTCGCTGTTCGAGCAAGAGACAACCGGCGCCGGGATCCGCTTCCGCCTGGCGGACTTCCTGCAGCAAGGCTCGGACCATCGCCGGCGACAGGCGGTTACGCTCCTCCGGCAGGTTGAGACGGACCCGCGTGACACGGTTTTCCCGCAGAGCCTCGACCGGCGTGTTGGGATTTTCATCAGAAGGCATGGGGGTCTATGCGTGAAAGATAGCACGGCGGCCGGTTTTTACTGGAATGAAACGGGACTGCCATTGCGGATAAGACAGAAGTTGCGAGAATCTTGCACCTGCGATGGCTGCCATCGAGTCAGTAGGAATAGATCGCATGCCCCAAGCCGCGGTCGTTCGGTCTTGCAAAGCGGTCTTCCCCCAGTCCCTTTGGCAGGCCGGTAGTGTGGTTTGCACGGCAAGGATCGGATTTTTTTGCAGGAGTTGCGGCAGTGAGAGAAAAAGGTGTCGTGAAGTGGTTTAACGCGGCCAAAGGGTACGGCTTTATTCAGCGGAGCACCGGCGAGGACGTTTTCGTTCACTTCTCCGCGATTCAGATGCAGGGCTACCGCACGCTGGACGAGGGGATGGAAGTCGAGTTCGAAGTGAAAACCGGCCCGAAGGGTCTGCAGGCGGAGAACGTAACCCGGGTGCAGTAGCGCGGGGCGCCGGGCTGGGCGCGGCGGCGCTATGTTGGAGCCATGTGGCCATGGCTGATTCTTGCTGGCGTCGCGTGCATCTCCTGCGCCTCAGGCCAGACTCCTCCCCGCGCGCGTGATCTGGGCATCGCGCCGGGGCGGCTCCAGACAGGGCGGTGGAATGCAATCACCGACGTAGCGGGCGTGCGAGTGGGTCATGCCACGCTGATTCGAGGCGACTCTGTGCGCACCGGCGTCACGGCCATCCTTCCCCATCCCGGCAACCTGTTTCGCGAGAAGGCGCCGGCGGCCGTGTACGTCTTCAACGGCTTCGGCAAGCTGACGGGTTCCACGCAGGTGGACGAGCTGGGCGAAATTGAAACGCCGATTCTTCTCACCTCCACGCTGAATGTGCCCCGCGTGGCGGACGCGCTGCTGGACTACATGCTGGGACTGCCAGGCACCGAGGGGGTCCGCAGCATCAATCCTGTCGTTGCCGAGACGAACGACGGGTGGTTGAACGACATCCGCGGCCGGCACGTGGGCCGGGAAGAGGTGCTCGCCGCGATCCGGGGGGCGCGGGATGGCCCCGTGGAAGAGGGGGCCGTGGGCGCGGGCACCGGCACGGTGGCGTTCGGGTGGAAGGGCGGCATCGGGACATCGAGCCGCAAGGCGGGCGCATGGACCGTGGGCGTTCTGGTGCAGGCCAATTACGGCGGGGACCTGCACATTCTGGGCGTGCCGGTGGGAAGGCTGCTGCGCGCCAGCGGGGGCGGCAGCGATTCGAAAGATGGCAGCGTGATTGTCATGATCGCCACTGACGCGCCCGTGGATGCGCGCAACCTGAAACGGCTGGACGCGCGGAGCGTGATGGGGCTGGGGCGGACCGGGGCGGCGGGGTCAAACGGGAGCGGGGACTATGCCATTGCGTTCACGACGGCGCGCCAGCCCGCGCGGCTGCTGGCGAACGAGGCGATGTCGCCGCTGTTCGAAGCCGTGATCGAAGCTACGGAGGAGGCCGTGTACAACTCTCTGTTCCGCGCCCGTACGATGGAGGGCAACGGCCGCCGCGTGGAGGCGCTGCCCGCCGGGCGGGTCGTAGAGATCCTGCGGGATCGTAACGCGATTCCTTGAGAAGGCGACCCGGCCGGGGCAGTCCGTGGCCGGCAGGGGCGGCGCGTACAGAATAACAGCGCCCAAGCCAGGCAGCCGGCAAGACGGGGCGGCGGCGTTTCCCTGGCAGTGCGCGTGTTTGAGGAGTGTCTTGGCGGCAAAAAAGCGGGCCCGCCTTCGAAGGGGGCCCTGAGGAAGGTGCTTTCTCAACCGGTCCGGTTGGGATGAGGAGTGGACGGCCTTGCAACGGCGCCGGCGGGAGGACGGGCGCCGTTGCGGTCAGGCCAGATTCGGGATTTTGATGATCTTTTTCTGGATGGCGTACTGGACCAGTTGGGCCTTGTTGTGAATGTCCAGCTTGCGCATCAGGTTGAACTTGTGGGCCTCGACGGTCTTGACGCTGAGATTCAGGTCGCAGGCGATCTCCTTGACCGAGTTGCCTTCGGCGAGCAGCTTCAGCACCTCGCGTTCGCGGGTGGTGAGGGTGGCGAAGCGGGGCAGGCGGTTGGCGGACTTGATGCGGGAGCGGAAGTCGTCGACGAGCTGGGAGAGCATGCGGGGGCTGAGGTAGCTGCCGCCGCGGCAGACGTCGCGGATGGCGCTGGTCAATTGGTTGGAGGGGCTGTCCTTGAGGACGTAGCCGTTGGCGCCGACCTCCATGCCTTCCACGAGGTAGTCCTCGTCGTCGTACATGGTGAGGATGAGCACCTTCGTTTCCGGACGGTTCTTCTTGATCTGGCGGGTGGCCTCGAAACTGCTGAGGCCGGGCATGCCGATGTCCATGAGGACGACGTCCGGGCGCAATTCGGCCGCTTTCTCGACAGCGTCGCCTCCGTTGGCCGCTTCCCCGACGACCTCCATGTCCGGTTCGGATGTGATCAGTTGGCGGATGCCTTGCCGGAACAGCGTGTGGTCATCCGCCAGTAGAATCCGGATTTTCGCCATAATTCACTCCCAATCCTCAAGCCCGAAAACTCCAGTCATCTGCCGGACCGCGCCCTCTTGGACGGGGCTTTTCTGCGGCCGGCAGCGGCCCGGTCGCTGCCGGGGGGAGGGCCGGAGGAAACTCCCGCCAGCGGCAGCGTCACGCGGATGACGGTGCCGTGGCCGGGGCCGGGCGGCTTGCTCTGCCCGGGCTGTTTTCCTGCCGGGGCCGACTGTTTCACGCTTTGCACCTCCAGGACTCCTCCCAGCAACGCGACGCGTTCTCTCAGCCCTGACAGGCCGTAGCGGTCCGGCCGCGAGAAGGCTTCCTCGACATCGAAACCGATGCCGTCGTCTTCGACGAGCAGTCTCAAGACACCATCGGCGGTTTCCACCGAAAGGTTTACATGGGATGCCAAAGAATACTTGGCAATGTTGTTGAGCGCCTCCTGCACGAGGCGGTAGACGATGATCTCGACTTTCTTGGGCAGCTCCAGCCGCCTGGGAATCTGGACGGAGACTTCGGCCGGATGCATCTGGCGGAAGCGGCCCACGAGTTGGCGCAAGGCCGCCGCCAAGCCCATCTGCTCCAGGATGGCCGGGCTGAGAGCGGCGATGAGCCGGCGGATTTCCAGAATGCTGTGTTCGACCATTTGCCGCAACTCGCCGAGCCGGGCTGGCACGGCGGCGCCGCCTTCCGCGGCCTGCTGCTCCAGCATCTCGAGCTGGAGCCGGACGTAGAGAAGCGACTGGCCTGCTTCGTCGTGCAGTTCGCGGCTGATCCGGCGGCGTTCGGCCTCCTCGATCTCCACCATGCGCTCGGCCAGGGCGCGGATTTGCCGCTCGCGCCGGGAGAGCTCCTCGGTCAGCCGCGCCTTTTCCGCCGCTTCCCAGCAGCGGGCGGCGGCGTCTTCGAGCAGGCTGAGCTCCCTGGGGAGCCATTCATAGACTTTCCGGAAGGCGAACTGCAAGACGCCCTGCAAGGCCCCGGCCGAAGGCATGGGCACGGACCACACGGAGACGTATTTGGAAAGCCACGAGGGACCCAGGATGGCGGATGAGTCTGCGCCTCCGGCCGTGAGAACGCGGGGCTGGCTGAGGCGCCGCGGCAAGCGCGGCGCCGGCGGCAGCCTCCTGCCCTTCCACTCCGGCATGCCGGCGGCTGCGATCCAGGACCCGTCCTCCTGAAGCAGGAAGATGCCGGCTTCCGCAGCTCCGGTGAAGCGTGTCAGGATGGCCAGGCATTGCTCCCACAACTGTTCCAGCGTGCGGGATTCCGTCTGCGCCCGGAACAGGTCGTAGAAGGTGCGGCTTTCCGCCTCGCGAACCTGGTAGTAGGCGTCGTTGAGGGTAAGAACCGCCAGGAAATGCAACTGGTTGCGCGCCCAAGCCAGATCGCGGGAGCGGTTGCCGAACGACTTGCCCCCCGCCTGTTCAACCAGCTTGTCGTATTCGCGCAAGGCCGCCACGACACGCGCCGGAGGCAGGTCCAGCTTGGCGAGCCGCCGGGCGCGGTAGCGGACTTGTTCAAAAAAATCCTCCAGAGACCGGCCCGAGGCGAGCAGAACTCCTGCCGCGCCGGGAGTGATCTCCAGCAGAGAAGCCACCTGTTGGGCGGTGTAGCCGAGTTCTTTCAGCCGGCGGCGGAAGCGGCGGTCGATGCCGGGCCAACGCGCGGAGAGCGCCTCGGCCAGCCAGACCAATTGCGACTGCATTTGCCGGCTGAGGCCGGCTGCCGTTTCCGCCAGCGCTCCGGGCTGCGGCGCACTTCCCACGCCCATCCCATCGGCCGAACCGTACTCGGGCTTTAGCCTCAGAGCGGGACTCGGAGGAATCCCGTGGCATAGCCCCCGGATGCGGCGGGCGCAGGCGGGCCGGCAGATAGAATGGAAGCAGGCGCGCGCCTGCCACCGGCCGCGGTCCGGCGGCATCAGACAAGTGAGGCAATTGACAGAACTTTAGAGAACAAATGCCCTCGCGCCCGCGTCTTTAGATGACAGGAGAATCATTGCAGTGAAACGGAAGTGGAAGTGGATCATTGGCGCCGGATTGGTCCTGGCGGTAGCCGGAGGGATCTACGCGAAGGTGAAAATCAGCCAGAACGGCGTGGTGACGGTGCAGACCGGGCGCGCTGTCAGGCAGGACCTGGTGAGTCTGGTGACGGCCTCGGGCGAGATCAAGCCCCGCAATTATGTGAACATCGGCGCCAACGTCATGGGGCGCATCACGGAGATTTACGTGAAAGAGGGAGACCGGGTGCGCAAGAGCCAGGTTCTGGCGAAGCTCGAGTCGGTCCAGGCGCAGGCGGATCTGCAGGCGCAACAGGCGGCTTTGAATTCGGCGCTGGCCGAGTCGGCGGCGGCCGAAGCCGGGCTCCGCGCCATGGACGAGAACCTGCGCACGGCCGCTGCCAGCGTGGACCGGGCGCGGGCGGAGCTGGAGCGGGCGAAGCTGGATTACGAGCGGGCCTCGCAGCTTTACCAGGACAAGCTGGTGGCCAAGCAGGAGTTCGACGCCAAGAAGTCGCAGTACGATGCGCTGGCGGCCGCCGTGCGGGAAGCCGAGGCGCGGGTGGCGCAGATGAAGGCGCAGCGCGAGCAGACCGCCGCGCAACTGGCCGCGGCGCAGCGCCGCGTGGCGCAGGTGCGGGCGGCGGTGGACCGCGTCGCCGACGTGCTCCAAAAGCACAGCGCCGTTTCTCCTATCGACGGCATCGTCACCAACCTGCCCGTGCGCGTGGGCGAGACGGTGGTGCCGGGCGTGCAGAACTCGGCCGCCTCGCTGATCATGACCATCGCCGACATGAGCGTGATCACCGCCGAGGTGAAGGTCGACGAGACCGACATCGTGAACGTGAAGCTGGACCAGGTGGCCGACATCACGATCGATGCCATGCCCAACCGCGTCTTCAAGGGCCGGGTGATCGAAATCGGCAACACGGCGATTCTCCGCTCCAGCGGGCTGGCGGCCAGCCAGAGCACCGTCTCCAGCCAGGAGGCCAAGGACTTCAAGGTGGTCATCGCGCTGGACAATCCGCCGGATGAAGCGCGCCCGGGGTTGAGCTGCACGGCCAAGATCGTCACCGCCACGCGCGAGAAAGCCCTCTCGATTCCCATCCAGGCGCTGACGGTGCGCCAGCGCGGGGATCTTGAGGACGACAAGAAGAAGGGTAACGTCGCGGCCGCGTCGAACGCCGATCCAGAAAGACAGAAGAAGCTGAAAGAGGAGCTGCAAGGCGTTTTCGTGGTGCGCAACGGCGTGGCCGAGTTCCGGGAAGTGAAGACCGGCATAACCGGCGCCACCGACATCGAAGTGCTGGAAGGGCTGAAAGAGGGCGACGAGATCATCACGGGCAGCTACAAAGCCATCCGCACGCTGAAGAACCACGCGAAGGTGAAGATCGACAACAAGGCGCCGTCGAAGCTGGAAAGCTGAGGCGGCATCAGGAAAGCAGAGTGAGACAATAAAGCTATGGCAACCGCGGCACTGAGCGAAAAGATCGCCCTGGGCGAGGAGCTTCGGCGAAACAACATCGTCATCCGCACCTATGATCTGTGGAAGACGTACATCATGGGCGACCAGGAGATTCACGCCGTCTCGGGCGTCGACCTCGAGATCAAGCGCGGAGAGTATGTCGCCATCATGGGGCCGTCGGGGTCAGGCAAGTCCACGCTGATGAACCTCATCGGCTGCCTGGACACGCCCACCAAAGGCGACTACTTCATCAACGGGCATCTGGTGAGCGACCTGAGCGACGACGAGCTGGCGCGGATCCGCAACAAGGAGATCGGCTTCGTCTTCCAGACGTTCAACCTGCTGCCGCGCGCCACGGCTTTGCACAACGTCGAGCTGCCGCTGATCTACGCCGGCATTCCCGCGGAGGAGCGCATCGAGCGCGCCAAGCAGGCGCTGCGGCTGACCGACCTCGAGCAGCGCATGTACCACAAGCCGAGCGAGCTCAGCGGCGGCCAGCGCCAGCGCGTCGCCATCGCCCGCGCGCTGGTCAACAACCCGTCCATCCTGCTGGCGGACGAGCCCACCGGGAACCTCGACTCGGCCACCAGCGCGGAGATCATGGCCCTGTTCGACCGGCTGCACAAACAGGGCAACACGATTGTTCTGGTGACCCACGAGCGCGACATCGCCGAATACGCGCACCGCATCGTCACCATCCGCGACGGCAAGATCCACCGGGACGAACCCAACCCCCACCACCACTAGGGCATTCGTTCCGCCCGGCGCCGGTAGAGCCGGTAGCCGGGTGTTTCAAGCGCCAAGGCGTAGCCGGACATCCAATCGGGAACAATTCTTTCCGCCGCGAGGTTCGCGTTGTAGAGGCCGAGCCCGTCGGCGACCCAGTCCGGGCGGGAACCCTGCCTGAGCTGCCGCCTGTTGCGCTCCGCCCAGCCGGGCGCCGAGGGCGCGGCGGACGCCAGGTGCCGGTCGGCCAGCACGCCGGTGAGCGGCTGTGAGTCGAGGAAGCGCGTTCCGGCCGGCATTCCGCTGAGCACGTACAGCTCGGGGCGGTAGCCCCAGACGAGCAGCGTCTCGCCCGGGCGGCTGAGGCGCCGGAGCTCGGCAGCCGCCTGTTTCGAGCTTTCGAACATGGCCAGATCCGCCCACGGCTCGCCGCGCGCCACCGCCACATAGCGAGGGCCGAAGCGCGCGGCCGGAACCAGCAGCAGCAAGGCCACGGCGGCGGCATGGCGCGCGGGCATGAGCGCGAAGCCGCGCGCGGCGAGCAGGACCGCCGGCGGCAGCAGATGGAAATAGTAGCGCGGGAAGAACCGCATTCCCAGCGCCACCGCGGCGAGGCTGATCACGAGCCACAACGCCCGGCGCCCGCCGCGCTCCCGCCACAGCGCCCAGGCTGCCGCCGCGGCGAAAGCCGCATGGAACCCGGCCCAATGCAGCGTACGGCGCGCGAACTCGAGCCAAGGCCGCTCCGCGAGCGGCTCGCCCGCATAGGCCGCGCCCCACTGCCAGACCTGCTGCCAGTAGGGAACCAGCGCGCCGAAGGCGGCCAGCCATGCGGCGCAGGCCGCCACAGGCAGCAGGAAACCGCCGAGCAGGCGCAGCGGCGCGCGCCGCTGCCAGACGGCGCAGGCGGCGAGGAAGAAGACGGCCTTTACATTGAGGCACAGCCCCACGCCGCATAAAAGACCGGCTGCGAACGGGCTGCCCGCCGCAGCGGCGGCGACGGCTGCCAGGTGCAGAGGCACGGCCAGCAGATCCGGCGTCAGGGCCATGACGGTGGCGTGGAAGTGAAAGATGAATGCGAAGGCGGTGAGCCCGGCCGCCCAAAGCTGTTCTTTGGCCTCCGCGCCGAATGCCCGCGCGGCGCGCGCCGCCACCCATGCGGCCAGCGCCACGAACGCCGCGCCCAGCAGCCGCAGCGGCCAGCCCGGCATGGCGCCTGCCAGCAGATAGAAAGCGGGAAACAGGGGCGGCTTGTCGAACCAGATGTCCCGGTAGAGCACCTTGCCGCGCAGCATCTCCGCGGCGGCTGCCAGCGGATAGCCCTCCTCCACCCAGACAACATCGAAATAGCAGAGCCGGGATGCCACGGCTGCAACGATGATCGCGAGCCAGGCGGCGCGCCGTGCCATGCCCTGATTGTGCCCCGGCGCGTGGGCGCCGCGCCAACCCCTGTAGGCTGGAGATGTGATCGACTTCACGGCGGCCGAGGCAGACGCCGGAAAGAGGCTGGACCATTTTCTCGCCGCGCAAATGCCGCAACTCAGCCGGGCGCGCATTCAGGCGTGGATCGAGGAAGGCCGCGTGCGCGTCAACGGCGCGGCGAAGAAGGCGTCGTGGAAGCTGCGCGCGGGAGAGCGCATCGAGGTCGAGCCGGCCGAGCCGCCGCCGCTGCGCGCGTTTCCGGAGGAGATCCCCCTTGAAATCCTCTACGAGGATGACGCCGTGGCTGCGATCAACAAGCCGGCGGGGCTGGTGGTGCACGCCGGGGCGGGCCGCTCCTCCGGCACGCTGGTCAACGCGCTGCTGCACCGCTACGGCGAGCTTTCTGAAAGCGGCGACGCGCTGCGGCCGGGCATCGTGCACCGGCTGGACAAGGGCACCAGCGGGGTCATCCTGGTGGCGCGCACGGAGGCGGCGCACCGCATCTTGGCGCAGCAGTTTGCGTCGCGCACCGTCGAGAAGGTCTATCTGGCGCTGGTGGAGGGGCGCGTGGCGCCGCAAGAAGGCATGATCGACAAGCCGATTGAACGCGACCCCGTTCGCCGCACGCGCATGACCGCGCGCACCGGGCGCGGCCGTGCCGCGCTGACCGAATACCGCGTGCTGGAGCGCCTGGGCCGCTTCACGCTGCTCGAGGTCCGCATCCGCACCGGACGCACGCACCAGATCCGCGTGCATCTGGCATCCATCGGCCACCCGGTGGCGGGAGACACGCTCTACGGGGCCGCGGCGCGTCCGGCGGGGTTCGAGCCGCCGGGCCGGCCCTGGCTGCACGCGTGGCGGATCGGCTTCACCTCTCCGGCGACGGGAAAGCGCCTGCTTGTGGAAGCGCCCGTGCCCGAAGAACTGACGCGGTGGAAACGCCAACTCGAATGTGCGGATAATGAGGGTGGGCGATGAAGCGGCGTACTTTCCTTCCTGCGGCGGCGTTGGGCGCGCCCCTGTTGTTTCCCCGAGTTGCGCCCGCCCAGCCGCCGCAGGAGACTGACGAGACCATCAAGCTGGAGGTCACGCGCGTCAACATTCTGTTCACGGTGACCGACCGCCGCGGGCGCTTCGTGAACAACCTCTCGCGCGACGATTTCGACCTGATCGAGAACAAGCGGCGGCAGAACATCATCGAGTTTTCCTCGGAATCCGACCTGCCGCTGCGCATCGCGCTGTTGATTGACGTCAGCAACTCGATCCGGGACCGCTTCCGCTTCGAGCTGGAAGCGGCGGCCGAGTTTCTCCAGCGTGTGATCCGCCGCGGCGTGGACAAGGCGCTCATCTACTCCTTCCACACCGAGCCTGAACTTGTCCAGCCGCTCACCGACGACACGGACCTGCTGACGAGAAAGCTGCGTGAATTGCGCCCGGGGGGCGGCACCGCGATGTACGAGGCGCTCTACCTGGCCTGCCGCGACCACCTGATGCTGGACCAGCCGCGCTACAAGTACCGCCGCGCGGTGATCGTCATCGGGGACGGCGAAGACAACTCCTCGCGCTTCACGCGCGATCAGGCTCTGGAGATGGCCTACCGCGCCGAGACGGTGATCTATGCCATCTCGACCAACATCAGCCGCGTGGAAACCGACGGCGACAAGGTGCTGAAATACTACGCCCGAGAAACCGGCGGCCGCGCCTTCTTCCCGTTCAAGGCCGAAGATCTCGCGCAGGACTTCGAAAACATCGCCAACGAGTTGCGGTCGCAGTACAGCATCCTCTACCGCCCCGACCCGCTGCTCACCGACGGCCGCTTCCATCCCGTGGAGCTGCGCGTGCGCGGGCGCAAGGACCTGTTCGTGCGGGCCCGCCGCGGCTACTACGCGCCGAAGATGTAGCGGCGGGCCTCCGTTCAGGCAGGAACGGCGAACAGCGCGTCGAAGAATTCGCGGACGCGTGTCTGGATCTGGCGGAGCTCTTCTTCCAGCGGCTGGTCGCACAGGTGGGGCGGCAGCCAGCGGCGGAGCAGGGCTTCCAGCAAGCGCGTCTGGCGCGGCGAGCGCGGCAGCGTGGCGGGGGCGTGGCCCGAGGAAACGCGGAGGGCGTGGTCGAGGGCGCGGAGGAACGTGGCCGCGTCGAGCAGGAAGCGCGCCTGGGCGGAGTCGAGGTGGCCCATCTGCTCGAGCACGGCGATGCGCGCCGGCGTGTTGAGGACTTTGAAGAAGAGCCCGGCGCCGCGGAGGCGGAGCCAGGTGAGCGCGAAATCGATGTCGTACCAGCCGCCGGGGCCGGCTTTGAGAGGCTGTTCGGCGCCGAGTTCTTTTTCCAGGCGGAGGCGCATCGCGCGGAGCGGTTCGCGCGAGCGGGCGTTCTGGCCGTAGCGGCGCCAGTCGATCTGCTGGAGTTCCTCGAGCAGCGCGGTGGCGCGGTCCAGGGGGCCGGCGACGGCGCGGGACTTCATCCATGCGAGGCCTTCCCAGGCTTCGGCGCGGGAGCGGAAGTATTCGCGGCAGGCGCTTTCCGTGTGGACGAGGGCCCCGGCGCGGCCTTCCGGGCCGAGGCGCGTGTCGACGGAAAACAGGATGCCGTCGCTTGTGTAGGAGCCGAGCAGGGCGATAAGGGACCCGGCGGCGCGGGTCCAGCGGGGCATGTCGGCGGAGAGCTCGTCGGGGAGGATGAAGACGAGGTCGGCGTCGGAGCCGAGGTCGAATTCGAGCATGCCGAGGCGTCCGAGCGCAATCACCATGAGATCGCACCGGGGCAGGCCGGCGGCGGCGGCGGCGAGGCGGGCGGCGGCGGAGACGGCGGCATCGGCGAGGCGGGAGATCTGTTCGAGCGTCTCGAAGACCGGCCGCTGGAGGCAGACGCTCTCGGCCTGGAGCCGAAACATTTCCGCCTGAAAATGTCTGCGCAGGGCGCCGGCGTCGGAGATGCCGGAGAAGAGGTCTTCGGGCGGGGCGGGCTCGCCGGCGGCGGCCAGCGCATCGAGCAGCTCCGGGCGGCGGGCGAGCTGGTCGGCGAAGCAGGGGCTGTGGGAGGCCAGATCGAGCAGGCGCGATGCCAGAAGAGGGTTCTGGTCAAGAGCGTCGAAACGTCCCGGCTGCGTGGCGAGGCGCTCGAGGAAGTGGTCGAAAGCGGCGGCGGAAACGCCGAGCGGCGCGCGCCGGACGGCGGCGGCGAAGCGGGGGGCGCGCTGATCGAGAAAGCGCAGCAGGTTGGAATCGCGGCCTGGCTCCGAGCGTTCTTCGGCGGCTGGCGCCGCGGGAGCAGAGGAGGCGGGGGAGACGGCGGCCGGGGCGGGCTGCTGGGCCGACAGAATGCGGTCGTAGATGGCGCGCACCGCGGAAAGATGTTCTTCGAGCCTGCGAGACAGTTCCGCGGCGGAGGCTTCGCCGCCGAGCAGATCGGCGGGCATGCGGCGCGCGAACCGTTCGAGGGTTTCTCCGGAGGAAGGCAGCCAGTGGGTCTGGCGGTCTTCCTCGAGCTGGAGGCGGTGTTCGAGGGTGCGCAGGAACTGGTAGGCGGCGGCCAGGCGGGCGCACTCGGCGCCGGAGAGGAGGTCCTTGTCGCGGAGGCGCATGAGGGTTTGGAGGGTGGAGGCGTTGCGAAGCCAGAGTTCGCGGCCGCCGTGGAGGCGCTGGAGGCACTGGACGAGGAACTCGATGTCGCGGATGCCGCCGGGGGCGAGTTTGATGTCGACGCCCGGGGCGCGGCGGCGGGCGAGGAGCTTGCGGTCGAGCTTCTCGCGCGTCTCCGCCATCTGGTCGATGGCGCGGAAATCGAGGGAGGTGGCGTAGATGCGCGGCTGGAGAGATTCGAGCAGCGCGGCGGCAGGGGCGGGGTCGCCGGCGGCGGGGCGCGCCTTGATGAGCATCTGCAGCTCCCAGTCGCGGGCGCGGGATTCGTAATAGCGGCGGGCGGCCTCCAGCGAGGGGCAGACCTCGCCGTGGCGTCCCTCCGGGCGGAGCCGGAGATCGATGCGGTAAATGAGGCCCTCCGGAGTGGCCTGGCCGAGGAGGCTGACGATGCCGAGCGCGAGGCGGCGGAAGAACTCGGAAGCGGAGACGGGTTCCGGACCTCGGGTCGCGCCGCGGCCGGAGTGGAGGAAGATGAGGTCGATGTCGGAGGAGTAGTTCAACTCGCGGCCGCCGAGCTTGCCGGCGGCGAGGATCGAAAAGGCCCAAGGCCCGGGCGCCTCCGGCGGGGGCGGGCCGTGGCGCAGAACAAGCGCGCGGCGGATGCGGGAGCAGGCGGCGTCGAGGAGGGATTCGGCCAGCAGGGAGAGCTCTTCCGTGATTTCGGCCAGCGCGCCGAAGCCGAGCGTGTCCCGCAACATGATCCGCAGGATTTGTTTTCGCCGGAAGGCGGCCAGCCGGACCGGCTCGGGTTCGCCCTCCACGGGGGCGAGCCACTGCTCCAGTTCCGCATCCAGCTCTTCGCGGAGGCGGATCCGGTGGAGGCTGCCCGAAGAGAGGATCCCGGCGAGCCAGTCCGGGTGCTCGTGGATCTCGTGCGCCAGGAAACGGCTGGTGGAGAAGATGGTGACCAGCGCCTGCATGCCGAAGGGCAGGTACAGGATCTGCTGAAACTCGGCCGGCCGGGATGCGGCGAGCGAGCGGATGCCTTCGATGACAAAGTCGCGGTCGGCGCAACGGGACAGCAGCAGGGAGAGGCCAGGCTGGAACTCCGGCGGGACGACGGTGGCGAGCGTGGCGGGGCGCGGGTTCAAGGGCGGCTCAGACGGCGGACTCCGTCAGCTCGATGATATCTCCCGCGCGGACGAGGCCGGGCAGGAGGACGCGGGCGTACCAGCCGGCCAGATGCGGCTCGCCGGCGAGGCGTTGCTGGATGGCGCCGGGTCGCGAGGCGTTGAGGAAATCGAGCTGGCGGCACGGCTTGCGGAGCCGGGTGAACTCGATGAGGGCGGCGCCGGCGCGGAAGCGCATGCCGGCGGCGAGCAGAGGGAAGGGGAGGCCGCGCGTGGCGAGGTTCTCGCCGAGCACGCCGGGGGCGGTGGCGAAGCCTTCGCCGCGCAACTGCTCGATGGATTCGGCGGCGATGAGCAGCAGGGCTTTTTCGGGGCCGCCATGGATCTGCGGGTGGTTGTGCGCGTCGCCTTCCAGCCCGAGCGTGAGCGCCATGGCGGAAGGCACGGGCAGCTTGGGAAGCCCGCCCGGGGAGAGGCAAACGGACTCGATGACGCCGCGCATGGGTCAGATGTCGTAGTAGAGCGCGAACTCGTAGGGGTGCGGGCGGAGGCGGACAGCGTCAGCCTCGTTTTTCTGCTTGTAGCTGATCCAGGTTTCGATCAGCTCTTCGGTGAAGACATCGCCGCGGAGAAGGAAATCATGATCGTGCTCGAGGCACTGCAGGGCCTCATCGAGCGAGGCGGGCATGGCGGGCACGCCGCGGAGTTCTTCCGGGGAGAGGTCGTAGATGTCCTTGTCGAGGGGCTCGCCGGGGTCGATGCGGTTCAGGATGCCGTCGAGGCCCGCCATGAGCATGGCGGCGAACGCGAGATAGGGGTTGGCGGAGGGGTCCGGCGGGCGGAACTCGATGCGGCGCGCCTTGGGGTTGGCCGAGTACATGGGAATGCGGATGGCGGCGGAGCGGTTGCGGCGGGAGTAGGCGAGATTCACCGGGGCTTCGTAGCCGGGCACGAGCCGCTTGTAGGAGTTGGTGGTGGGCGCGATGATGGCCGACAGGGCGCGGGCATGGTGGAGCAGCCCGCCGATGTACCACAGGGCGAGCTGGCTCAAGCCGGCGTAGCCGTCGCCGGCGAACAGCGGCTGGCCGTTTTTCCAGAGGCTCTGGTGGCAGTGCATGCCGCTGCCGTTGTCGCCGAAGAGGGGTTTGGGCATGAACGTGACGGTCTTGCCGCGGCGGTAGGCGACATTGCGGACGACGTATTTGAACAGCATCATGCTGTCGGCGGAGCGGACGATGGTGTCGTAGCGGATGTCGATTTCGGCCTGGCCGCCGGTGGCGACCTCGTGGTGGTGGCACTCGACATCGAGGCCGACCCGTTCGAGGCACTCGACCATCTCCGCGCGCAGGTTCTGGTAGTGGTCGGTGGGCGGCAGCGGGAAGTAGCCTTCCTTGTAGCGGGGGCGGTAGCCGAGGTTGTTGTGCTCGCGGGCGGAGTTCCAGCGGCCTTCTTCGGCGTCGATGAAGTAGAAGCCGCTTTGGGCGTTCTGGTCGAAGCGGATGTTGTCAAAGATAAAGAACTCGGCCTCGGCGCCGAAGTAGGCGGCGTCGGCGATGCCGGTGTTGAGGAGGAAGAGTTCGGCCTTGCGGGCGATCCAGCGGGGGTCGCGGTCATAGCGCTGGCGCGTGATGGGGTCCTGGATGTCGCCGACCATGCACAGGGTGGGCACTTCGAAGAAGGGATCGATGTAGGCGGTGGCCGGGTCCGGGATCAGCAGCATGTCGCTTTCATTGATGGCAGCCCAGCCGCGGATGCTGGAGCCGTCGATGCCGAAGCCCTCTTCAAAGCTGGCTTCGGCGAGCTGGCTGACAGGATAGGAGATGTGATGGGCGAGGCCGGGCAGATCGGTGAAGCGGATATCAATCTGGCGGACTTCCTTCTGTCGGGCGAGATCGAGAACTTCGCTGGGGGTCATGAGCGGCTCCGTCAAGATGGCAGTGAGCGGGAGGTTTGCCTTACGGGGGCAGTGTAGCAGAGGGGTGCGCGGGGGCGAAGAACCCCCGCCCGGCCGCGGCGCCGTGAAACGGGCCAAGTGGCTGGACTGCAGAGGGATGGAGGCTTCCATCAATTCCTCGAACCGCCCTCATAAAAAAATGCGATCGGCATTTGGGCGCGCGGGCGTTGCCAAACGCCGCAAGGCTGTTCGCATAATGGCTAGTAAGCCTCAGGCGCGCGCGTGCCTGCCCAGGGCCGGCGCCCGCGTGAAGCCTCCGGCGCTTCACGCTCTCCACGAAGAGAGCCCCCCGAAAGACTGCGAAGTTCAGAACAGGAGTAGAGATGTCCACATCATTGCGTGAATTCCTGATGCTCTCCTACGCGGAGCTCGAGGAGCTCAACCTCAAGGCCAAGGAGCAGCGGAAGAACCGGGTTCCGGTGCATGTCATCCAGGAGGAGCGGCTGAAGTATCTGACCGACGAGCGGCGGATCAAGGCCGTGACCGTGCTGTTCAGCGACCTCGAAGGCCGGCTGCACATGCTCGATTACGACAAGAAGTTCCTGGTGAAGAACTGGGACAACCTGACGTTCGACGGCTCGTCGATCCGCGGGTTCACGGCGCAGCGGGAGAGCGACCTGCGGCTGGCGGTGGACTGGCCTTCGTTCTACTGGGCGCCGGCCGACATCTTCGGGCCGGGCAAGGTGCTCGTGTTCGGGCTGGTGTGCGACAAGGACGGTTCGCAGTACACGGCCGACATCCGCGGCGTGCTGAAGGGCTATGCGGAGAAGCTGTATCAGGAAAAGAAGTACACGCTGAACGCCGCCAACGAAATCGAGGGTTTCCTGTTCAAGGGCGTGGACGCGGAGCGCTCCTACCACGAGACGAAGAAGTTCGAGTACGTGAACACGGGCGGCTATTACCACTCGCTGCCGGGCGACCCGCTGCGCGAGTTCATCGACTCGACCGCCGAAGCGCAGCGGGCGATGGGCTTCGAGAACGAGAAGGACCACCCGGAGGTGGCGCCTTCGCAGTTCGAGATCAACTACTCCTACTCCGACGTGGTCTCGGCAGCGGACCAGATCCAGCTCTACAAGCTGATCTGCCGGCAGATCGCCACGCGGATGGGGCTGACCGCCTCTTTCCTGCCGAAGCCGGTGGTGGGTGTCAACGGCAGCGGCATGCACACGAACGTGTCGGTCAGCCAGAACGGGACCAATCTGTTCTGGGATGAACAGGGCGAGGAGCAGTTGAGCGGGTTCGGCTGGGAGTTTGTCGACCGCATTCTGTCGCACGCCAACGACATCTGCCTGATCCTGAATGCGAGCGTGAACGCCTACCGGCGCCTGGACCCGCACTATGAAGCGCCGAACCAGATCAAGGCGTCGGCGGTGGACCGCGGCTCGATGATCCGCATCCCGATCGGCAACTCGCGCAGCATGAGGGTGGAAGTGCGCTCCGTTGCTCCGGACGCCAACCCGTACATGGTGCTGTACTCGCTGTTCCGCACGGGGCTGGAAGGCGAGAAGGCGGCGATCGAAAACCTGCGGCAAGCCGAGCGGTACCTGCCCGACAACATCTACGACGCCATCGAGAACTTCCGCAAGGCTGACTGGAGCGGGCAACTGCTCGGCGAGGACGTGAAGGCGCGCTACGCGGATCTGAAGCAGGCGAGCGCGGACCGCTGCCCGCGGCTGCTGGGCACGTTCGTGAAGACGCCCGAGGTGCAGTACCACCACGAGGTTTACAACCAGTATCTGTGGAGCCTGTTTTAGAAACGAATCAGGCCGGTAAAGACCGAGCGCGGGGAGCCGCCTGCCTGCAAGGGGGGCGGCTCCCCGCGTTTCAGGGGATTTCGTGGCCGGCTGGAGGAGGCGGGGGCTGCGCGGCGCCGGAGAGGTGGCGGTAGAAGCCGAGGTCGGCGCCGGTGATGGCCTTGGTGGCGGCGATGATCTGTCCGGTGTGTCCGGAGAAGTGCTCGACGACGTGATAAACGGCTTCGAGCACGGTTACGTCATAGTTCTGCGGGCGGGTGGTTTCCAGCAGGCGGGCGTGGGGCAGGGATTCCAGCAGCTCGCAGGCCTGGCGGACGGTATCTTCCAAGCGGCCGAGCAGTTCGTCCTTGGCCGCGCCGCCGCGGGCGGCGAATTCCTCGTCGCGGCGGCGGACGTCAGGCTCGCCTCCGATGCCGTGCAGAATCCACTGGCGCACGTTGCCGGCGAGGTGAAGGCAGAGGTTGGCGATGGAATTGGATGCCGCCGAGGGGCGATGCCAGATCTGCCGCTCGTCCAGTTGCTCCAGACAGGCGCGGATGCGGGCGGTGTATTGCCGCAGCTTGGCGACGGAGAATTCGAGGAAGACCTGTTCAGCGGAGACCATGGGGTTCTGGCCCCATGGTAGCGCCGCGGCGCCCCGAAGAGAGACGCCGCGGCGGCCAGAAGCGCGTCAGAGGACGTCTTCGCTCCAGTTTTCGAGGATCGACTTCACCTTCTGGCAGAACTGGTCGGCCAGCGCGCCGTCGATGAGGCGGTGGTCGAAGGTGAGGGCCAGATGGGCCATGTGGCGGATGGCGATGGCGTCGCCTTCGACGACGACAGGCATCTTCTCCAGCGCGCCAACGCCAAGGATCGCCACCTGCGGCTGGTTGATGACCGGGGTGGCGAACAGGGAGCCGAAGCTGCCGAAGTTGGTGATGGAGAAGGTGCCGCCCTGGACCTCGTGCGGCTTGAGCTGTTTGGAGCGGGCGCGCGCGGCAAGGTCGACGATGGCGCGCTGGAGCCCGACGATGTTCTTCTCGTCCGCGTTCTGGATGACGGGCACGATGAGGCCGTTGTCCAGCGCGACGGCGATGCCGATGTTGATTTCGTTGTAGTAGAGGATGTTCGTGCCTTCAATCGAGGAATTGAAGACGGGGAAGGCGCGGAGCGCTTCCGCGGTGGCGCGGACGATGAAGGGCAGGTAGGTGAGCGGGAAGCCGTAGCGCTGCTGGAAGTCGGCCTTGATGCGCTCGCGGAGCCTGGCGATCTTCGTCATGTCGACGCGGTGCACGGTGGTGACATGCGCCGAGGTGTGCTTGGAGTGGATCATGTGCTCGGCGATCTTCTGGCGCATGATCGACATGGGTTCAACCCGGACCTTGGCGGGTTCGACGCGAGGCAGCGGGGCAGGCGCGGGCGGCGCGGCGGGCGGCGCGGGAGCCGCCGCGGGCGCAGGAGCGGCGGCGGGAGCAGGGGCGGCGGGGGCGGCAGGCGCCTGGCGCGCGGCGAGATAGTTCTCGACATCCTGCCTGGTGATGCGGCCGCCGGCGCCGGTGCCCTTGACATGGCGGAGGTCGATGTTGTGCTCGCGCGCCATCTTGCGGACCAGCGGGGAGACCGGCCCGAAGGCTTCTTCCGCTTCTTCGATGGCAGGGGCGGGCGGCTCCGCGGCGGGGGCGGGAGGCGCGGGCGCGGGGGCAGGCGGCGCAGGGGCCGGGGCGGGCGGCCCGGCAGCGGCGGCGGGCGCGGGGGGCGGTGCGGCTGCAGCTTCCCCTTCGGCGGCGATGCGCGCCACCACGGTGTTGATGGCGACGGTGGATCCTTCCTGCACGAGAATCTCGGCCAAAACGCCGGCGGCGGGGGAAGGGATTTCGGTGTCGACCTTGTCGGTGGAGATCTCAAAGAGCGGCTCGTCCCGCTCGACGCGCTCTCCCACTTTCTTCAGCCACTTTGTCAGCGTGCCTTCCACGATGCTTTCGCCCATCTGCGGCATGACGACATCAGCCATGGTTGCGTTCTCCTCGTTGCGATCTTCTTCCTGTTACTGGACGCCGGCAAGGGCAGGCGCCGGGTCGTATTCAAAAACTTGCGCGAACTCCTCGATCAGCGCCCTGTGGACCTCGGCCCGGTCCGGGCGGGCGCCAAGCTGTTCCATCGACGTCACGGGCCTCGCCAGGCCGCACGGGACAATGTACTGGTAGTATTTCAGATCCGTGGTCCAGTTGAGGGCGAAGCCGTGCGTGGTGACCCACCGCGAGATGTGCACGCCGATGGCGCAGATCTTGCCTGCATGAGTCCAGACGCCGGTGGCGCCGGGCTCGCGCCACGATTCGATGCCGAAACGGCGGAGGGCGCGGATGACGGTTTCTTCGATGCCCCGCACGTAGGCCACGACGTCGCGTTTCCACTCGCGCAGGTCGACGACGGGATAGCCGACGATCTGGCCCGGGCCGTGGTAGGTGATGTCGCCGCCGCGGTCGATCTCGAAGTACCCGATGCCGAGCTGCGCGAGCCGCTCCCGGCTGACCAGGAGGTGGCCGGGCTTGCCGTTGCGGCCGATGGTGACGACATGCGGGTGCTCGAGCAGGAGAAGGTGATCGGGAACCTCGCCGGCCTTGCGGCGGCGCTCGATCTCCTTCTGCAACTGCCACGCCTCGCCGTAGGGCACGAGGCCCGGCTCGCGGACGACGAAGTTACGCATTGATCGCCAGGCCGTAGACGCTGTTGAACGCCTCGCCCACCGCTTCATACAGCGTGGGGTGGGCGTGAATGGTGGACATCATCGTTTCGACGGTCGCTTCGGCTTCCATGGCGGCGACGGCTTCGGCGATGAGTTCATAGCCGTGCGGGCCGATGATGTGGACGCCGAGGATCTCGCCGTAGCGGGCGTCGGCGACCACCTTGACGAAACCGCCGTGGCTGCCGAGAATGGACGCTTTCGAGTTGCCGGCGAAGGGGAACTTGCCGACCTTGACATCGTAGCCCTGCTCGCGGGCCTGCTTCTCGGTGAGGCCGACGCTGCCGATGCCGGGCTCGGTGTAGGTGGCGCCGGGAATGCGGTTCTTGTGCACCGGGCGCGGGTTCTTGCCGGCGATGTGGCCGACGGCGACGAGGCCTTCCATGGTGGCGACGTGGGCCAGTTGCGGGGTTCCGGCCACGATGTCGCCGATGGCGTACAGGCCGGGCTCGGCGGTGCGCTGGTAATCGTCGACTTTGACGAAGCCGCGGTCGAGCTCGGCGCGGGTGTTTTCGAGGCCCACGCTGTCGGTGTTCGGCTTGCGCCCGACGGCGACCAGCAGCATCTCCGCCTCGTACTGCTGCGCCTTGCCGCTGGCCAGCTGCACTTCAATGCGCGCGCCGTTTTCGGTCCGCTCGACGCTCTGCACCCGGGCGCCGGTCTCGCAGGCGATGCCCTGCTTGCGGAATTGCCGCTCCAGTTCCTTGCTCACCTCTTCGTCCTCGACGGGGACAAGGCGAGGCAGCATTTCAAAGATGGTCACCTCGCTGCCGAAGCGCTTGAAGATGGAGGCGAACTCGACGCCCACCGCGCCGGCGCCGATTACAAGAAGGCTCCGGGGAACCTCTGTGCGGGCGAGGATCTCGACGTTGGTGACGACCGTTTTCTGATCCGGCTGCAGGCCGGGAAGCATGCGGGCTTCGCTTCCGGTGGCGAGGATGATGTGCTTCGCTTCCAGCGTGCGCGACTCGTTGCCGGAGAGCACCTCGACGCGGCCGCGCCCGAGCAGCCGCCCGTAGCCGCGGACCACCTCCACCTTGTTCTTCTTCATCAGGAACTCGATGCCCTTGGCGTGGGTGGTGACGATCTTCGACTTGCGGTCGAGCACCCTCGGGTAATCGAGACGGGGGTTTTCGCAGGCGATGCCCTGAGCCGCCGGGTTGCGGAAGTAATCCCAGACCTCGGCCGTATGGAGCAGCGCCTTGGTGGGGATGCAGCCGACGTGCAGGCAGGTTCCGCCAAGATACGGGTCTTTTTCGATGAGGGCGGTCTTGAGGCCGTACTGCCCGGCGCGGATGGCGGCGGAGTAGCCCCCGGGGCCGCTGCCAATCACGATGAGATCGTAGGACATCTCTTCCAGTGTAACATCCGGCATTTTCGAACATAATGAAACCAAATGACATACTTCGTCATCGCGCTTCTGGTTATGGCGCTGCCTGTGTGCGGGCAGGCGCCCAAGGCGCGTCCGCAGCCGAAGAAGCCTGCGGCCGCAAAACCGGCGCCCGCCGCGGAAGACGTGTTCGTCCTGCGGTCCGTGACGGTGACGGGACTCCGGCACTACAAACCCGAGCAGGTGCTGCCTGTGCTCGGGCTGCGCCTGGAGCAGCGCGTGCGGATGGCCGATCTTGAGAAGGCGCGCGACCGGCTGCTGGCGACGGACTGTTTCGAGGGGGTGGGCTGGAAATACGAACTGGCGCCTCCGAACGCGCTGCTGGTGACGTTCGAGCTGACCGAACCGGGGCAGTTTCTGCCCTGGATGCTGGATCGCGTTCCGGTGACGCCGGAGGAGTTCGCCGCGCGGGTCGGGCAGGAGTTTCCGCTGATGGAAGAAACGTTGCCGCCGTCGGGGCTGCTGCTGGAGCGGCTGGCCGGGATCCTGGAAAAGCTGGCGGCGGAGAAGGGGGTGAAGGAGCCGATGGCGGGGCGGGTGACGCTGGTGGGCAAGGACCAGTTGACGATCGTGTTCGGCCCCAAGGCCCCGCCGCCGAATATCGCCGACGTGCGGTTTGTGAATACGAAAGCCATTCGGGCCGATTATTTGCAGAAAGAAATGGTGCAATTGGCCGTCGGGACGCCGTTTTTCGAGCCGAATTTCCGCTTTCTCCTGGAAAACCAGATCCGGCCCGTTTATGATTCCGTGGGGCGGCTGAAAGCTTCTTGGAAGAAGATCTCCGCGGAGCCGGCGGCGGGCGTCTTCGGCGTGGTGGTGACGGTGGAGGTGGACGAAGGGCCGGTGTTCAGACTGGAGAAGAT
>Ga0308417_1000202_pt1 | contig 45575 bp, 31 predicted proteins | sample HotsprSampleOS65_FD_203528 | JGI IMG/M metagenome (GOLD analysis project Ga0308417, IMG submission 203528) | Hot spring phototrophic mat microbial communities from Octopus Spring, Yellowstone National Park, Wyoming, United States - 20090730_OS65 ...
TAACATGCTTGCCTCCAAAGAATCGTTGTGTTATAAACACATCTGGTTGACCTGTGCAGGGGCCGTCGCCCGGGCTGATGTGGCGGGATGGATCGCCGCGGCTATCCGATGAGGGCGCGGTGATACGAGCGATGACCTTTGGCCTGCGTGGGGAGGCGGTGGACGGTCGTTGCGCGGTGTTGATGGTGGGAACAGGCCGGTGCCGGCACGGAGTCGGCGGAACAGGAGCGATGCCTTATGAATGATCCTCGTCGAACCCTGCGCCTCTATGAGTGGGTCTACATCGTGTTGTTGGCGGCGGTCCTCGTGATGAGCATGACGTTTCTCAGACCCCAGCGTCTGGGAATGGTGGACATGGACCGTGTGATCAAGCGCGTGGGGGTCTGGGACCGCATTCAACAGGCGGTACGGGAGAGGGAAACGGTGGCCCAGGCGGCGTTGGATGAGCTTCAAAAACGTCTCATCGAGGAGGATCGCGCCATCCTGGCGCGTCTGAAAGAGAACACGTCCGATGAGGAAAAGGAGGCGCTTCAGGCCCGGCTTCTGCAGCATCAGCGGGAATTTCTCCGGAAACGCAACGACGTGAATGAAGAGATTCAACGGTTTCATCGCAATGCGCTTTTGACCTTCCGGGAACGCGTTCGGCCCGCGGTGCTGCAGGCGGCGCGACGACGGCGGCTCGATCTTGTTTTGGAGCCGACGGAGGTTTTCGAGGTGCTCAATCGAGGCGTGGATTTGACGGACGAGGTCATTCAGCGTGTGGAACAGGAGGGGTGGGGATCGTTGCCGTTGGTGGACGAAGCGCTTTTGAGTGCCCACAATCTCCTGCCGCCCTCGTCCTCCGCTTCCGCCCATGCCTCGCAACCCTGAGCGGGAGGGTCGGTGCGAAGCCGACCCCTCCCGACGGCGTCGCGGCCACCTCCCTTTGATGGGCAGCCATCAGCGATGCTGGATCTGGGGGCGCCACCTGGTTCGGGAGACGCTGGAGGCGGGGCGATGGCCGATGGCCGAACTGCTGCTGGCTGAGACACTGGATGCCGGAGAACGAGCCGAATGCCGACGGAGGGCGGAGACCCTCGGGATTCGTGTTTTGGACGTTCCTGCGGCTCGTCTGGAACAGTTGGCTCACACCCGGGATCATCAGGGGTATCTGGCCCGGATGTTCGAGTTCCCTTACGAGTCGCTGGGATGGCTGGAACGTTCATGGCCGGACGAGGGCGCGTTCCTCATTCTTCTCGACGGGATTCAGGATCCTTTCAATTTCGGGGCGATCCTTCGATCGGCCGAGATTTTCGGGGTTCAGGCGGCGGTGATTCCCGAACATCATCAGACGGGGGTGACGAGTCTGACGGCGCGCGCGTCGGCCGGGGCGGTCAATCGGATCCCGATTGTGAGAGTCCGTTGCCTGGAGGAGGCGGCGGCCGTTCTGCTCCGGCAGGGCATCCGACTCGTCGCGGCGTCGGAGAAGGCGGAACGGCTGATCGTGGAAACCGATTTTACGGCTCCGGTCGCGCTGGTCATCGGGAACGAGGGCCAGGGCATACGTCCCGAGATGCTCCGCACGTGTGACCTGTCGGTGAAGATTCCCCAATTTGGGCGGGTGGGTTCGTTGAACGCGGCCGTTGCGGCGGGAATCTTCTGTTACGAGGTCCGTCGGCAGCGGATGGCGGCGGGGTCAGGCGCGCCGGCCCGGTCGGATCGCGACCTCACGTAGGAAGGGATTGCATCGCAATTCCCGGGCCAGGGTCGTTTCCTCTCCGTGGCCGCTCAAAATCCGGGTTTCCGGCGGCAGAGCGGCCAGGCGGCGGAGGGAGGCGGTCTGTTGGCGGGGATCGCCCCCCTCCAGATCGGTACGGCCGACGGAATCGCGGAAGAGGGTATCACCGGTGATAAGCACGGCCTCGCGTTCGAAATAGAAGCACACGCTGCCGGGCGTATGACCGGGCGTGTGGATGACAAGAAACTCAAATCCGCCGAACGAGAGCCGATCACCGTCTTTCAGAGACGTAAGGGGTTGGGAAGGGCGGCGCGGAGGGCCGTAGAACGGGAGCGATTCGTTAGCGGCGTCGAACGCCCAGCTCATGTCCAGGGGATGGATGAGAATCGGCGCCGGAAAGGACTCGGCGAGGTCCGCCAGGGCCCCCAGGTGATCCATGTGGCCGTGGGTGATCAGGTAGGCGGCGGGGGGGTGGGGTTCCCGGCGGAGTCGCGCGAGCAAGCGCTCGCTTTCGGCCCCAGGATCCACGACGAGGGGACGCCCTTCCGAACCCGTGAGAAAAAGGCAGTTGTTCTGGTAGGGCCCGACTGGTTCGACTGTGATTTTCATGAGGCGGGCAGCGGATGTTCGGTTTCCGTTCGCGTCGCCAGGTCCTTCATCCGAAAGGTGCCCCGAGCCAGGTCGTCAGGGCCGAGATAGATGGCCTGGCCGGCGGGGGACCGCCCGACGCGACCAAAGAAGCTCTTGGCCTTTTCGGGACTGAGCGCCAGCTCGACGCGTCGACCTTCGACCCGCCAGCGCATGGCCAGCCGGATGGCAGCTGGGCGCTGGGATTCCCCGAAGAATCCGATATGGATGAGGGCGGGGTCATCCGCGCGCGGCCTCAGGTGCCGGTCCGCCAGCAACTCGGAAACGACGACATCGCCGAAGCCAAGTCCGACGGCGGGCAAGGGACGGCCGCCAAGGGCGGCGAGGAGGTTGTCGTAGCGGCCTCCCCCGAACAGGGCGCGGAAGCGGCGTTCGACGTCAAAACATTCGAAGACGGGGCCGGTATAGTAGCCGAGACCGCGGATGATTCCGACATCGAAGACCACGCTCTCGGCGATGCCGTAGAGGCGGGCCAGGTCGAAAAGCCGTTTGAGGGTCGCCAGCGAGGGGGTTTCCTCGCCCAGGCGGGCCGCGGCTTCGTCCAGGCTGGAAAGGTTCATCAGAGAGAAGGCGGTTTCCACGGCGGACCGGTCGAACCCTTCCCCCAGGAGCATGTCGGCGATGGCGGTGTCGTCCATCTTGCCGCGTTTATCGAGCGCGAGAAAAAGGGAGCCATGGCGTTCCTGGGGAATGGCGGCCCGGGCGAAGAGATCGGCAAGGAGGCCTCGGCTGTTGACGCGGACCAGAACGTCGGAGGGGCCGAGACCGAGAGTGCGGAGGGCGTGAATGGCGGTCGCGATGACTTCGACCTCGGCGCCCACGTCAGAAGCGCCGAGAATATCGAGGTTCCATTGGTAGTGTTCGCGTTTTCGGCCGCGGGACATCCGTTCGTAGCGGAAACACTGTCCGATGGTGAACCACTTCAGAGGGAAGGTCAGTTGAGTCTGACGGGCGGCGACCATGCGGGCGAGGGAGGGGGTGATTTCAGCCCGCAGCGCGAGTTCTCGTCCGCTCTTGTCTGTGAAGGTGTAGAGCTGCTCAGCGATCTCCTCGCCGCCCTTTCGCTTCAAGAGGGCCAGATGCTCCACCACGCAGGCGTCGTAGGGTTCGAACCCGTAGGCGCGGGCCGCCTCCGTCCATGCCTGGAAGAGGGCGTTTCGGAGGGCCATATCCTCGGGGTAGAAATCCCGCATGCCTCGGGGGGGGCCGAATGGGGGGGTGTCGGCGTCGTTCATGCTCAGGGATTTTGAAGACGTTGTTTGAGGTCTTGCCCAGGTTTGAACCGGACGGTGCGGTGAGGCGGAATCTCGACGGTCCGCTCGGGTTGACGTGGGTTTCGTCCCAGGCGCCCCTTGACGGTTTTCACTTCGAAAATGCCGAAGTTCCGGAATTCCAGCGATTCGCCCTGGGCGAGCGCTTCGGCCATTTCGCGGATGGCTTCGTCAAGGACGGCGCGGATCTGGACCTGGGTCAACCCATGCGATTGGGCGAGCCGGTCGGTCAGGCGGAGGATCAAATCGCGTCGGTTCATGGGCATGCTCCGCCGCGGCGGTCAGGACAGAAACGCTTCGGCCCGGGCGGCGGCCTCTTCGATCGGCACCATGTGGGTGTCTCGGGAGGTCCGACGTCGGATTTCCACTTTTCCGGTCGCCAAGCCCCGTTCCCCGATCACCATGCGGATGGGGCATCCGATGAGATCGGCATCCTTGAACTTCACCCCTGGGCGTTCATCCCGGTCGTCGAGAAGGGGCTCCAAACCGGCCTTTTGGAGCGTCTCTTCCAACCGGGCCGCAATGGCCAGGGCTTTCGGCTCGGTTGAAAGGGGGAGAATCTCGACGTGGAAGGGGGCTACGGAGGCGGGCCAGAGGATGCCGTCCTGATCGTGGCACTGTTCAATGATGGCCTGAAGGGTGCGGGTGACCCCGATTCCGTAACACCCCATGAGCATGGTCTTTTTCTGTCCCTGAGCGTCCAGGAAGATCGCTTGGAACGCTTCGCTGTATTTGGTGCCCAGCTTGAAGACGTGGCCGACCTCGATCCCGCGCATCTCGCGAAGGATGCCCTTGGGGCAGCGCGGGCAGGGGTCGCCGGTGCGGGCATTGGCCAGGTCGAACCAGCCGACGGGAGCGGCATCGCGGGGAAGCGCGACGTGGATCATGTGGGCGTCGGCCTGATTGGCTCCAGCGGCCATCTCCGAGGCGCCTTCGAGTCCGTGGTCGGCGTACAGGGGCAGGGCGAGACCGACGGGGCCGGTGAAGCCGACCGGGGCGCCGGTGACGCGCTGAATGGTTTCGGGGTCGGCCATCACGAGTTCGGTACAACCGAGCGCGCGGGCGAACTTGACTTCATTCAGTTCGCGGTCGCCCGCCACGAGCGCGGCGACAGGGCGTCCATCGGCTAGATAGACGAGGGTTTTGATGAGCCGGCCGGGCGGAAGATCGAGGAAGGAAGAGACCTCTTCGATCGTTCGGGCGCCGGGGGTGGCGACCACGGCGGGGACGGGTCCGGAGGCGGGGGGCAGGGCCGGGCGTCGGGCCCGTTCGGCCCGTTCCAGGTTGGCCGCGTAGGCGCAGGTGTCGCACTCGACGAGGCCGTCTTCGCCCGCGTCGGCGAGCGCCATGAATTCATGAGACGACCGACCGCCCATGGCACCGGTGTCGGCTTCCACGATTTTGACGCGGAGACTGCAGCGGCTGAAGATCCGTGTGTAGGCGTCATACATGGCGCGATAGCTCCGTTCGAGGCTTTCCTCGTCCGGGTCAAAGGAGTACGCGTCCTTCATAATAAACTCCCGCGCCCGCATGAGGCCAAAGCGGGGGCGGATTTCATCCCGGAACTTGGCCTGGATCTGGTAGAAGGTTCGGGGGAGTTGACGGTGGGAATGAATTTCGCGTGCGACGAGCTCGGTAATGACCTCCTCGTGGGTGGGGCCGAGCACCAGTTCGCGCTCTTGGCGGTCGCGGACCTTGAACATGACCTGCCGCATGGTCTGGAGCCGGCCAGAGGTTTCCCAGATTTCCCTGGGTTGGAGGGCGGGCATCAGGACCTCGAGGGCACCGGCCCGATCCATCTCCTCCCGGACAATGCGCTCGACGTTCCGGAGGGCGCGAAGGCCGACCGGGTGAAAGGTGTAGAGACCGCCGGCCAGTTTGCGGATGAGACCGGCGCGGAGCATCCACTTATGGCTTTCGATCTCCGCGTCCTGCGGGGTTTCGCGGAGCGTCGGGATCAGGGTTTGCGACCAGCGCATGCCATACTCCTGACTTCGCTTCCAATAGGGGCAGTCACTATCGCCCAACCGCCTGCCGGATGCAAGTTTTTTTGAGGTCCCTGTCATTGCGTTACCGAATGTGAGAACAGAACGATCTGGAGATTGCTTATGAGGGATGACACCAGGTACAATAAGCCTTTATGACTCTTTCTCGTTTGTTTGCGGCGATCCTGATGCTGAGTGTCATGGCCGGCGCGGCCATCGCACTCGGCCCCCACGAGGTCCTGCTCCTCATCAACACCAATGTTCCGGTTTCGGTCCGCATCGGCGAGGCCTGGGCCCGGCTTCGGAAGGTCCCGGAGTCCAACGTTGTGCGGCTTGGTCTGCCTCTCCTGGCCAACGAAAATGGTCTGTTGCCTGATCTTTCGCAGGACGAGTTTCGGCGATGGATTTGGGAACCGGTTCAACGGGTGGCCGAGGAACGGGAGATCGCGGCCCATATCCTGGCTTGGGTTTATGCTCCTGGATTTCCCTGGCGGGTCAAGGGGGAGTCCATGCTTTCCCTGACGGGGCTGACCTTTCTTCGGGGCGGAACGGTGGAAACCGGCGCGGTTCGTCAGGGAACCTTTGTTTCCCCCCTATTTGCCGGGCCGAACGGACCCGGTCAGCCCGCCCTGTTGTCCCGATCGCTTGATGTGTGGACCGGCTGGATGCGACCGGAGGATCGTCCTGTTCCGGGTTGGGTGCTGGCCCATGTGGGGAAAAACGGGCTGACGGAGGATGAGGCTTTGACGATGCTGGTTCGTGGGGTGGATGCGGATGGCGTTCGTCCGGCGGGAGGGGTGTGCATTGTCACCAATCAGGACCTTCGGACGCGCATACGGGAATGGCAATGGCCGGATACCGTTGCGGAACTGGAAAAAATGGGCCATGCGGTTTTCTTTCGTTCGGTTTTACCCACCGATGGAATACCCCTATGGGGGCTGATGGCTGGAACGGCCTCGTTTGATCCGACGGGAGTCCGCTTCGAGACGGGCGCCGTGGCCGATCATTTGACGAGCTTTGGGGCGGCCTTCGAAGAGAATGGGCAGACCAAATGCACGGCGTGGCTGAGAGCGGGGGCCATAGCCGCGGGGGGGACTGTGGTGGAGCCGTATGCGATTTGGACGAAATTTCCGCATGCCCGTCTGTTTGTACACATGGCGCAGGGGTGTACGGTGCTGGAGAGTTATTATCAGAGCATACGGATGCCGCTTCAGTATCTGCCGATGGGGGATCCGTTAGCGGCTCCGTTTCGTCCGCGGGGCGAGGTCCGGTTGGAGCCGATCGGGGGTGAGGCGTCTGGGGTGTGGCGTGTTCGGGTTGTTGGGGAGGATAGGGTACCCTGGAACCGGTGGTGCCTTTTTCTGGACGGGCGGTTTGCGGGGGAGGGGACGTTGGAGGAGCCTTGCCGTCTGCCCGACCGGTTCCGGGCTGCGGCGGTCGGAGAGATTCGGGTGGTGGTTCGGAGCGCAGGGCTTATCCGTCATCAATTGTTCGTCGTGCGTCGAGATTCCGGCCAGGATGAGGGAAGACGGTGAAGCGGTGCGTCTTTTTTGACCGCGACGGGATTGTGAACGAATCCCCGGGGCCGGGGCGGTGGGTATTGACGCCGGAAGAGTTCCATCTGCGACCAGGGTTTCCGCCGCTTCTGTCGCGCGTTCGCCGGCTGGGGTTTGAGGCGGTTCTTGCAACGAACCAGCAGGCGGTGGGTTTGGGGTTGATCAGTCGGGAGATGCTGGAGACGATTCACCGGCAGTTGCGGGAGCAGCTCCGGACGGCGTATGGTCTCGATTTGGAGGACATCCTTGTGTGTCCTCACCGGGCCGATGAAGGGTGCCTGTGCCGCAAGCCGAAACCCGGCCTGCTGCTGGAGGCGGCCCGGCGTCATGGGTACGACCTCTCGGCCTGCTGGATGATCGGGGATGCCGAGCGGGATGTCGAAGCCGGACGCGCGGCCGGATGTCGGACGGTGCTGATTGCCCCGGGTGAGCCCGTGAGCGTGGCGGATGTGGTGGTGTCCAGCCTGGAGGATCTGGACAAGCGGATTGCGGAAGGACGCCTGATTCTGTAGGATAGGCATTCGGAAGGGTGGACGCAATGAGGCTTTTTGTTCCTGGCCGCATCTGTCTTTTTGGCGAGCATACCGATTGGGCGGGCGGGTACCGCCGCATCAACGGCGCGTTGGAGAAGGGATACACGATCATTGCGGGGACCAACCAGGGGGTTCATGCCGACGTTCGGCCGCACCCTCAGAAACTGATCATGCGCTCCCGACTGAACGACGGCCGGGTCGTGGGGCCTTTCGAGGTTCCGATGGAACGCGAGGCGCTTTATGCGGAAGCCGTCAAGGGAGGGTTCTTCAGTTACGCGGCGGGGGTCGCGTATCAGGTGTTGACCCACTATCGCGTCCGCGGGTTGGAGATTGACAACGATCATACCGATTTGCCGATCAAGAAGGGGCTCTCCTCCAGCGCGGCCATCTGTGTTCTCGTGGCGCGGGCCTTCAATCGGCTGTACGATCTCAAAATGACGATACGGGGCGAGATGGAGTTCGCGTATCGGGGCGAGATCACGACGCCGTCGCGGTGTGGCCGCATGGATCAGGGGTGTGCTTTTGGTAACCGGCCGGTCTTGATGATCTTTGATGGGGATCAGATGGACGTCCGGGAGTTGACGGTGGGACGCGATCTTCATTTTGTGATCGTGGATCTCAAGGCGGGAAAAGACACCCGCGAAATACTCAACCGTTTGAATCACTGTTATCCCTTTGCGGAGAACGAGCTCCAGCGCGGCGTGCAGGAGTATCTCGGGCCGATCAGTGCAGGGATCACGCAGGAGGCCGCGGAGGCGCTCAGGGCGGGCGATGCCCGCCGGGTGGGCGAACTGATGACGAAGGCCCAGGCGCTTTTCGATCGCTACGTCATGCCGGCCTGTCCGTCGCAGTTGACGGCGCCGGTGCTGCATCGGGTATTGTCCCATCCCGCGCTCCAGCCGCATGTTTGGGGAGGCAAAGGGGTCGGATCGCAGGGCGACGGGGCGGCGCAGTTCATCTGTCGCAGCGAGGAGGATCAGGCGGCGGTGGTGGCGATTCTCGAGCGCGACCTGGGGCTCAGCGGATTGAAATTGACGCTGCATGCCGCCCGGCGGGTACGTAAGGCGGTGATTCCAGCGGCGGGATTCGGGACTCGGCTCTTTCCGGCCACCAAGGCGGTGAAGAAGGAGCTTTTCCCCGTCGTCGGGCGGGATGGAGTCTGTCGGCCGGCGCTCCTGGCCATTGTGGAGGAGGCGGTGGCCTCCGGCATCGAAGAGATGGCGCTGGTGATCCAGGAAAGCGATCGAGCGATGTTCGAAGAGTTTTTCATGATGCCTCCGCCGGTGGAGAATTTCAACAAGCTGCCGGCCGTAGCCCGGGCGGTCAGCGATCGGATTCTCGAACTGGGTCGCCGGGTCACGCTCCTGCCTCAGCGGGAGCAGGAGGGATTCGGCCATGCGGTCTTTTGCGCGCGGGAATGGGTGGGGGATGAGCCCTTTTTGTTGCTGTTGGGCGATCACCTCTTCGAGTCCGAGACGGACGAGACGTGCACCCAACAGATTCTGGTGGCCTATGACCGATATCGGGTGAGCGTGATTGGGTTGATGCCGACCCGGGAGGAAGAGGTGCATCTCTTCGGTTGTGCGACGGGCATCCGGCAGAGCGATGGGGCCTTGATGCTTACGGAGCTTGTGGAGAAACCGGATGCCGAGTATGCCCGGCGGCATCTGAAGACGGAAGGTCTTCCCGACGGGTGCTATTACGGATTCAGCGGCCAGTATGTTCTTTCGCCGCGGGTGTTTGTCCATCTTGAAGAGACCATTCGGCGCGGGATTCGGCAGCGGGGTGAGTTTCAACTCACTCCCTGTCTGGACCGGATCCGCCAGGAGGAGGGGTTTGTGGGCGTGCCGATCCGGGGTCGGCGGTACGACATTGGGAATCCGGCGTCCTATCGCCAGACGGTGATGGACTATGGGAACGGGTGAAGGAGAGGTGCCATGCTGTTGCGATTGGTCAATCACGAAGGGCGGCTGGTCGAGATGGAACTGGGGCCGGAGCCACTGATCATCGGTCGGGGACCGGACGCGGGGTTGCGGTTGGAGGGGGAGAAAGTTTCCCGGCACCATGCCGAGATCCGGTACTGGGACGGGGACTACGTAATGAAGGATCTCCATGCCACGAATGGGACCTTCGTCAACGATCGGAGGGTCGAGGTGGCCGTGATTCGGCCTGGCGATCGGGTCCGGATCGGCGAATTTCAGATCCAGGTGGAAGCCCGGGCGGGGAAGGGGGCCACGACGATTCTTCGGGAGATCTCCCAGGAGATGGAGACGGGGAAGAAGGGGTATCGAACGATGCTTCGGGAGATTGTGCAGGATGCGGAGTCCACGTCTCGTCGGGGCAGCGCCAAGACGCCGCCGGATTCCCCGCCTCCGGAGAAATCGCCCTCACCCTGAGTGCGGGGGGAGGTCGGGTGCCGGAGCGGACGGGGCCGTGACTTCGGCGGCCTCCCGATCGAGCCGTTCATCGTTATCCTCGGGGGCGACGGGCGTCAGGGAGGCCAGGGTGTCCCCTTCTTCCAGGGAGATGAGGCGGACGCCCTGAGTATTTCGGCCGATGATGCGGATCTCCGCGACGGGAGCGCGGACCATCATGCCGCGGGCCGTGACCATCATGATGGACTCCTCCGGACGGACGGTGAGGGCCGCCACCAGCGGGCCATTACGCTCGGAGGTCTGGATGCCGATCAGGCCCTTGCCGCCACGATGCTGGACTCGGAATTCATCGAATTCGGTCCGCTTGCCGTAGCCGTTTTGCGTGGCCAGAAGGAAGGCGGCGCCTTCCTCCACCAGATCCATGCTTTCGACGACGTCACCGGCTTCCAGTTCGATCCCTCGGACGCCAGTGGTGTCGCGGCCCATGGGGCGGACCTGGGTTTCCGGGAAACGGATCACCATCCCGTGGCGAGTCGCCAGCAGGATATGATCCTGGCCCTGGGTGAGTCGGACCTGGATCAGGCGGTCGTTCTCCTGAAGCGCGATGGCGATGATGCCGCCGCGACGGATATTCCGGAAATCGGCCAGCGGAGTCTTCTTGACGAGTCCCTGTTCGGTGGCAAAGAGGATGAAACGGCCGCCGTCGAAGTGGCGGATGGGGAGGACGGCGGCGATCTTTTCGTTTTCCCGGAGTTCGAGCAGATTGACGATGGCTTTGCCTTGCGCTTGGCGGGAGGCTTCCGGGATTTCGCACACCCGGACGGCATACACGCGGCCGAGGGTGGTGAAGACGAGCAGGGACTCGTGGGTCGAAGCGACGAAGAGGTGTTCGACGTAGTCCTCCTCGCGGTTTGTCACACCGGTCACGCCGCGTCCGCCGCGCCGCTGTTCCTTGTACACCTGGACGGGAACCCGCTTGATGTAGCCGCGATGGCTGATGGTGATCACCACCGGCCGGTCGGCGATGAGATCTTCGGTCCGCATTTCGCCCTCCTGCGGCACCAGATCGGTCAGGCGGCCGTCGCCGTAGAGCCGCTTCATATCGAGGAGGTCGTCGCGGATGAGGGCGTAAATCTTCCTGGGGGTGGCCAGCAGGTCGCGCAGGTAGGAGATCTGCTTGATCAGTTCGAGGTATTCGGCTTCCAACCGGTCCCGTTCCAGGGCGGTGAGCTGGTAGAGGCGCATATCCAGGATGGCTCCGGCCTGGATGGGGGTGAGACCGAAACGCGCGACGAGGGCCGCGCTGGCCGCTTCCCGGTTGGGGGCTTCACGGATGGTGCGGACGATGGCATCGAGATGGTCAATCGCAATCTTGAGTCCTTCGAGAATATGGGCCCGTTCTTCGGCTTTTCGCAGTTCGAAGCGGGAGCGGCGGGTGATGACGTCGAAGCGGTGGGCGAGGAACCCTTGGAGGAGTTCCTTGAGGGTCATGATGCGCGGCTGGCCGTTATCGAGAGCGAGGAGAATGGCCCCGAAGGTGGTCTGGAGTGCGGTATGGCGGTAGAGGTTGTTGAGCACGACCCGCGCGATGGCCCCGCGTTTCAGCTCGATGACGATGCGGATGCCGTTCTTGTTCGATTCGTCGCGGATGTCCGCGATGCCCTCGAGGGTCTTTTCGTTGACCAGGTCGGCGATCTGGGAGACGAGAGCGGCCTTGTTGACGGCGTAGGGAATTTCGGTGATAACGATCATCTCCCGCCCGCCGCGGCCTTCCTCGATCTCGGCGCGGCCGCGGACAGTCAGCTGGCCCCGGCCGGTTCGGTACATGTCGGCGATGGGGGCGAGCCCGCAAATCAGCCCCCCGGTCGGGAAGTCGGGGCCCTTGACGGCGCGCATGAGGTCCTCGACGGTGGCGGCGGGGTTGTCAATGAGGAGGACGAGCGCATCCACGAGTTCGCCGAGGTTATGAGGCGGGATGTTGGTGGACATGCCCACGGCGATGCCGGTGCTTCCGTTCATGAGCAGATTCGGAAGCCGGGCGGGCAGGACGGATGGTTCGAGCAATTCGCCGTTGTAGTTGCTGACCATGGTGACGGTCTCTTTTTCGATGTCGGCCAGCAACTCTTCGGCAATGGAGGTCAGGCGGGCTTCGGTATACCGGTAGGCGGCGGCGTTGTCGCCATCAATGCTGCCGAAGTTTCCCTGCCCGTCCACGAGGGGATACCGCATGGCGAAGGGCTGCGCCATGCGGACCAGGGTTTCGTACACGGCGGAGTCGCCATGGGGGTGGTATTTGCCGAGCACGTCGCCGACGATGTAGGCGCACTTTTTGAAGGGGCGATTGGGATGGAGCCCCATTTGATGCATCGAGAAGAGGATGCGGCGGGCGCCCGGCTTCAGGCCGTCCCGCACGTCCGGCAACGCGCGGCCAACAATGACGCTCATCGAGTAGTCAATGTAGGCCCGCTGCATCTCCTCGGTGATGTTGACGGTATCGAGGATGGGGGCCGGCGAAGAGGGGGCAGTGGGCGGTTGGTCCATGGGAGGGGATCCGGGTTAGATGTCGAGGTTACGCACCTCGCGGGCATGTTCCTGAATGAACTCCCGCCGGGGTTCCACGTCGTCGCCCATGAGGATGGTGAAGATGCGGTCGGCTTCGGCCGCATCTTCGAGCACGACTTGGAGCAGTTTGCGCTTTTCGGGATTCATCGTGGTTTCGAAAAGCTGTTCCGGGTTCATCTCGCCGAGTCCTTTGTATCGCTGGATGGTGACGCCTTTGCGGCCGATTTCGCGGATGCGTTGCAGCAGATCGAAGAGGGAGTGGATGGGTTCTTCCCCCTCTCCTGAGGTCCGCCGGAGGAAGAAGAGAGGGGTTTCCTGACGGAGAAGGCCACGGGCGGGAAACCCACGGCGTTCCAGAAGGGCGCTTAGGCGCTGAATGGCGGGGGCCGGATAGATTTCAATCCAGCGGAGGCCAGGTTCGCCGTTGCTGTTCTCGCCATTTTCGCCGAGCACGGGCACTTCACGTCCCAGGCGGAGTTCCATCTCCTCCCGGATTCGTTTCAGATCTTCATCGCTGTGGGCAAAGAGAGGGGATTCGTCCCGGGCGCTATCGTCCCGCACGACGAAGTAGCGGGGGTAGGCGCCGGTCTGGGGGTGCCGAGCGGCGAGAAAGGCCTCGAAGGGGATCTGTTTGCGCTGAAGGGAGTGGCCGATCCGTTCGATCTCCGCGATGGCCTGCAGCGCCTCCAGGAGTGCGGCCGGCCGAACGGGCCGATCGGGCGCGTCGGCGGGAACCACCACGACGGGCTCCACGCCAAGCTCGAGCAGGCGTCGGGTCAGCGCTTCGTCGGTGGGAAGATATTCCTCCCAGGATTTGCGCGCGATTTTGTAGAGTGGAGGCTGAGCGAGATAGACGTAGCCGCGTTCGATGAGTTGGGGCATCTGGCGGAAGAAGAAGGTGAGCAGCAGGGTCCGAATGTGGGAACCGTCCACGTCGGCATCCGTCATGATGATGATTTTGTGGTAGCGGACCTTGCTGACGTCGAAATCGTCGCGGCCGATGCCGGCTCCGATGGCGGTGACGAGGGCCCGGATTTCGGCGTTGTTGAGAATTTTATCGAGCCGGGCCTTTTCGACATTGAGGACCTTGCCCCGGAGGGGGAGGATGGCTTGGAATTCCCGGTTGCGCCCCTGTTTGGCCGAGCCGCCCGCGCTGTCGCCTTCCACGAGAAAGAGTTCGCAGAGGGCCGGATCCCGTTCCGAGCAATCGGCCAACTTTCCCGGCAGCGAGGCGGAATCCAGCGCGCCCTTGCGGCGGGTCAGATCGCGGGCTTTGCGGGCGGCTTCGCGGGCCCGACTGGCGAGCAGGCCTTTTTCCACGATCTTGCGGGCGACGGAGGGGTTCTCTTCGAAATAGGCAGAGAGTTCGTCATTGACGACCGAGGCGACAATGCCCTCGATCTCGCTGTTTCCGAGCTTGGCCTTGGTCTGACCTTCGAACTGGGGTTGAGGCACCTTGACGCTGATGACGGCGGTCAAGCCCTCCCGCACGTCCTCGCCCGACATGGCCTCTTTGTCCTCCTTGAGGATTTTGGCCTGCCGGGCATAGGTGTTGATGGTTCGGGTGAGGGCGGAGCGGAATCCGCTGAGGTGGGTACCGCCCTCCATGGTGTTGATGTTGTTGGCGTAGCACAGGATGGTTTCGGAATAGGTGTCCGTGTATTGGAGGGCGATTTCGACTTCGACGTCCTCCCGTCGTGCAGAAATGAAAATGGGCTTGGGATGGAGGGGGGACTTGTTCTTGTTCAGAAGAAGAATGAACTCGGCGATACCCCCATCGAACCGGTAGGTTTCCTGGCGTTCCGGCTCTTCCTGGCTGAGCTGGATTTCGAGTCCCCGGTTCAGGAAAGCCAGTTCGCGCAACCGGGCGGCCAGAATGTCGAATTCGAATTTGGTCGTCGAGAAGATCTCGGCGTCGGGAAGAAAGGTCACGCGGGTGCCCGTCTGCCGCGAACTGCCGATCACCTCCAGGGGAGTAACGGGTTTCCCCCGCTCGTAGCGCTGCCGGTAGATCTTGCCCTCGCGCCGGACTTCGACCTCCAGCCATTCGCTGAGGGCGTTGACGCAGGAAACACCGACCCCGTGAAGACCGCCGGAGACTTTATAACTCGATTTGTCGAATTTTCCACCCGCATGCAGGGTCGTAAGCACCACTTCGACGGCAGGCCGTTTTTCGGTGGCGTGCAGATCCACCGGTATCCCTCGGCCGTTGTCATTGACCGTGACCGATCCATCGGCGTTCAATCGGACTTGGATATGGGTGCAATAACCGGCCAGCGCTTCGTCTACGCTGTTGTCCACCACCTCGTAGACGCAGTGATGAAGGCCGCGAACGGCCGTGTCGCCGATGTACATGGCGGGGCGTCGGCGGACGGCCTCCAGGCCTTCCAGAACGACGATATTGCTGGCGGTATAGGAGGCGCTTGGATCGGCCTTGGACATAGGCAGAATCTCTCGTTAGATCAACCCATCGAGAATATCGAAAAAGGGGGTAAAAAACAAGGCGGAAAACGCCCCAGGGGGAACGTTTGGCGTCTTCGTTTCGGGGGTGGACAAACCCGGCCCGGCGGGGTAGGATGAGAGCATGAAAACGATCGGACGATGGATGCTCCTATGGGGGCTGGCGATAGCGGTGTGGGGGTGTCGTCAGCAGGATATTCGGACCTTTCGGATTCGGCTCCAGGGAGTGGAAGGTACCAACGACCTGGATCGGATCCGCGTGGCCCTGGCGCGGCTGGATGGGGTGCGCGCGGATCAGATCCGGTTTCCGGCCCCCGACGAGGTCGAAGTGACCTATGACAGTATGAAACTGGCGCGGAAAAACCTTGAGTATGCGATCGCCGGCGCGGGGTACGGGGCGAATGATATTCCGGCGGGGTGTGTTCCGGAGGGGAAGCGGACCGTTTCATCGCCGTGAGCCCATGATGATGGCCCTGGTCGAGCGTTTTTTAGACACGTTGGCGATGGAGGAGGGGGCCAGTCCGAAGACCTCGGCTGCCTATCGTGCGGACCTGCGTGGGTTTGTCCATTTTCTTCAGGCGCATCGGCGGACGGATCTGACGGGGCTTTCGCCGGAAGAGGTGACGGCCTTTTTGCATGATGAGAAAGGGCGGGGGCTTGCCGACGCCACGCTCATGCGGCGGATGGCGGCGATTCGGCGGTTCTTGAGCTTTCTGGCGCAGGAGGGGTTTCTCGAGCGCGATGTGGGGGAGGTGCTGGAGATGCCACGCCGCTGGCGCACCTTGCCGGAGGTATTGACGGAGGAGGAGGCGGCGGCGGTGATCCGGGCCGCCGCAGGCGATTCGCCGGAACAGATTCGGGATGCCGCCATTCTGGAGTTGTTCTACGGATCGGGGCTTCGGGTTTCCGAGCTGGCGACCCTTGGTCTGGAGGATGTGCGGCTGGATGAGGGCTTTGTCCGGTGCACAGGGAAGGGAAACAAGATGCGCGTTGTGCCCTTCGGCCGATCGGCCCGGCAAGCCCTGGAGCGATATCTCAAGGAGGGCCGGCCACGGCTGGCACGGGCGGGCACGCCGGCGGCCTTCTTTATTTCCCGGCGTGGTCGTCCCTTCACCCGGCAAGGACTATGGAAGAAAATCCGGGGTTTGGCGCTGAAAGCCGGCCTGGCCCGGCCGCTGCACCCCCACACCCTGAGGCATTCGTTTGCGACGCATCTGCTGGCTCGAGGGGCACCGCTGCGGGTGATTCAGGAGATGCTGGGGCACGCGGATATCAGCACGACGCAGCTGTATACGCACGTAGACAGCGGACGGCTGAAGGCCGTCCACCAGCGGTACCATCCGCGAGCCTGAGGGAGAGGACAGTGTGATCGGGCGCTGGCTCAGAAGGAAGAGAAAAGCCGATCCGCTGGACGAGCTGGAAGAACGGCTAGGGTATCGGTTCCGCGACCGTCACTGGCTGGAGAAAGCGCTGATCCATCCGTCGCACCGATACGAGGTGGAACCGCCAGGGACGGAGGACAACCAGAGGCTCGAATTCATCGGGGATGCGGCGCTGGGGTTGACCGTTGCGGAGATTCTGTTCCGGCGACACCCGGAGTGGGACGAGGGGCGTCTGACGCGGGAACGAAGCCGTTGGACGAAAGGGGCGATGCTGGTGGCCATTGCCCGGCGGCATGACCTCGGACGCTGGCTTCGGTTGGGCCGCGGGGAGGAAAACTCGGGAGGCCGAAGTCGGGATTCGAACCTCGAAGACCTTGTCGAGTCGTTGCTAGGCGCCGCCTATCTCGACGGCGGGCTGAAGGCGGTCTCGGCCATTGTTCGAAACTTATGGGCCTCCGAGTCGGACGCTGGGGAGCCGGAGGGCTGGTCGGAAAACCCGAAAGGGGGACTTCAGGAACTTGTGCAAAAGAGATGGCGAAATCAACCCCGGTATGAGATTATTGCGGTGGAAGGTCCATCTCACGCGCGGGAGTTTGTGGTTCGGGTCTCGGTTCAAGAGCGGACGCTGGGTCACGGGCGGGGACGGTCGCGGCGCGCGGCTGAGCAAGACGCCGCCCGGCAGGCGTTGGAACGCCTGGATGCGGGTGATACGGCGGCCGAAACGCCGTGATAAGGGAGGCGACGATGTCCTGGTGCGGCCGACTCGGCGAAGCGGTCTGGAACGGCTGGCGTTCGGTGGCCTATGGCGCGGCGGTGATGGTCGCGGCGATTCGACTGGCGGTATGCCCCTCGACGTGGTCCGCGCCGGTCCGCCGGGTGTTGGCCCTTCAGATCTATTTTACGGCGATTCAGGCCATTCCCCTGGCATCGCTTCTTTCTCTCATCATGGGCGTGACGGTGGTGGTCCAGGGACTTTGGTTGTCCCGATTGGTGGGCGACAGTCGGCTGCTCGGTGCGCTTCTGGTGGGCCTCTTTATGCGGGAGATGGCACCGTTGGTCGTCAATTTTATCGTTATTGGGCGAAGCGGAACGGCCATTGCGGCCGAGCTGGCGGCGGGGAGCGTGGGGGGCGACTGGAAAACGTTGGAGGCTCAGGGAGTGGATCCGATGGTGTATTTGGTGACGCCTCGCGTGTTGGGCATGGGGATTTCGGTGTTCTGTCTGACCGTTCTATTTGTGGCGTTGGCCTTTGTGGCCGGCTATTTTGTGGCGGCGGTGATGGGCCTGGCGCGGACGCCAGGCCACTTTGTGACGCAATTGCTGGTGGGCCTTTCCCGTTCGGATGGGTGGGCCTTGCCCGCACGAACGATTGTGCCGGGGATGGCGACGGCGGCGATTGCCTGCATGGAAGGGTTTCGAACTCGCGGTCAGGTGACGGAGATTCCCCAGGCGGCCACGCGTGCGGTCGTTCGGGCCACCACGGCGCTGATTCTCATTCTGGCGGTTTTGACGGCGATCCAGTATGGCTGATGCTCCACCCATTCTCGAGTTTGAAGCGGCGGTTCTGGCGGATCCTCAGGTTCCGGCAGAGCGGCTGGAGGGAGTTTCCTTGACCGTGCGTGCCGGCGAGTGTATCGTGGTTCGCCCGCGTCTGGCGATCCACGAAGAGGAGGGCGGCGTGGAATACTTTCCGCTGGCGGATGCGGCGCAGGGGTTGTTTCCCTGTCTCGAAGGTACCGTTCGGTTCATGGGGAGACCCTGGACGGCCTTTTCGCTGCGGGAGGAGGCCCGATCGCGGGCCCGGATCGGTCGGGTCTTTCCCTATCATGCCTGGGTCCACAATTTGTCGGTTTTAGAAAACCTGACGCTGGCCGGCCGTTATCATCGGCTCGCACCGGTGGCGGCGTTAGAGCAGCGGGCCTTCTCCTGGGCGCGGCGATTCGGGTTGGACACCATTCCGGACGCCCGGCCTGGATTTGTTCGAAAGACCGACCTTCGACGGCTGGAATGGGTTCGGGCTTTTCTGAACGAACCGGTGCTGCTGCTGCTCGAGTCGCCGGAGATGGATGCGCCCGGGGGTGCGTTGTCGCTCCTGAGCCAGGCGGTTGAGGAGGCTCGGGCTCGGGGGGCTGCGGTGGTGTGGATTACCGATGACCCCCGTTTGGCGGCATCGGCGTGTGCCCATGGAGCGAACCGGTATGAGGCGGTGGACGGCCGGTTGGAACGGATCGAGGAGAGGCGGTGATGACCCGAGAGACGGGAGGAACGACGCGGTTGCGGTGGGTGCACGAGGCCACCGGAGCGATGGTCCTGATCAGTGCCGGGCTTTTTGCGGCGGCGCTGATTCTGGCGGGTCGTGCGCAGGGATGGTTTGAAAAGGATTTCGTGCTTCGCACGTCGCTCAAGAAGAGCGCCATGAGTCTTCAGCGGGGCGCGGAAGTGCAGATTCAGGGGGCGGTGGCGGGTCGGGTCGGGGATATCGTGCCGGATGAGCAGGGGGATTTGATGACAACCTATATCCTTCGGGGGCGGTTCCGGGATCTGATTCGGACCAACAGCGTGGCGGTGGTGAAGAAGAAGTTTCAGATTTTCGGCGAGGCCTATGTGGAGATTACGCCGGGGGACCGGCGTCTGCCGCTCCTGGAACCGCACGACTGGATCGAGACCACGGAAGATGTGCAACTGCTCGAAAAAATTTCTGAATTTGTGGAAGATGCCCGTCTGACGGTGATTCCGATGCTGGAAGAGGTGCAGAATATTCTGATGAACGTCAACGAGATTCTGTTGGCGGCGACCGAAGGAAAGGGACTGGTGGGGGCGTTGTTGCGGGAGGAGGCGCTGGTTCGGCAGATCGAGCGGATTTTGTCGGAGGTCGAACGCACAGCGGCGGAGTCTCCCGAAGCTGTGCGGGAGGCGACGGCGCTGATCCAGGAGGCGAAACGTCTGGTGGAGGATCTCCGGCGGTTTTCCGAGGAGGCAGAGGGGAAGGTCCGATCGCTGGACACCGAGTCTCTGGGGCGGGAGGCGGAAGCGGTGATGCAAGGGACCCGGGAGTCGTTGGCCGATCTGCCCGGCCTAATGCGGGAGACCGAACGCACGCTTCGGGAGATCCGGCGTTTGACGGAGACGCTGCAGCGGCATTGGCTCTTGCGGCGGTATCGTGAAGAGGCGGGGGCGAGCGTGGAGCGGTGGGAGGATCCGTGGTTGATCCCGGTGGGAAAGGAGGAGACCCCATGAGGGGGCATATGCTGGCGGCGGGGCTGGGCTGCCTGATTGGTGTTCTGAGCGTGGGGTGTGCGAGCCGGCGGGCCGGCTCGGGCCAAGCCCCCGCGATGGGGACGGTTCGGGATGTCGAGGCGTCGGCGCGGCTGGCGGCCGAGGCCGGAAGGTTCGAGGCGGCGGTGCGGGGCTATGCGGAAGCCCGGCGAGCCGCCATTCAGGCGGGGAATCTGCGGGCGGGGGCGGTCTATGCGCTTTGGGCGGGGCAATGGGCCATGGCGGCTGGATGGGGCGATCAGGCGGAGCTCTGGTTGCGGTTGGCTGAGCAGGAGGCCGTGGTTCTGGGCGATGAGGAATTGGCGGTCCGCGCCTTGTGGACGTTGGCCCGGTTGCGGTTGGACAGAAACGATCTCGCGGGGGCGCAGGAGGCGGTTGAAACGGCTCTGACGTGGGAGGCCGGGTGGCGCGGACGCCCGCTGGAACGGGATCTTCGTCTTTTGCGAGCGGAGGTGGCTCTGCGTCACAACGAGGCCGGGCGGGCGCGTCAGGACGTCGCTGCCATTCCCCGCCGGTGGTCTTCGGAGGCCGGGACGCCGGCGGCGGCGATGGCGGATGAGGTATGGGGAGGAATTTTGGAGGCCGAAGGCCGGCGGGAGGAGGCGGCGGGTCGGATGGAACGGGCGGCGGCCGGCTGGGAACGGAACGGGCGTCCCGAGCGGGCGGTCCGCGCCTGGGAGCGTTCGGCTTCGCTCTGGAGAGCCAAGGGGCGTGCGGATCGCGGGGTACCGGCCCTTCTGCGCGCGGCGCTTCTCCGAGAGGCGCTGGGCGATCGTCCGCAGGCCTTCGATTTGGTGCGGGAGGCCATGGCCTGGGCCGACGAGGCCGGGTTGACGGCCTGGAAGGAGTGGGCTCGGCGGTTGGACGAATTTTGGTCGAGCGGGGAAAAACGTTGACAATTGGCTGAAATTTATCACACAATAGCCTGTTCATGTCTTTGGATCGAAAGGGCGTTGGGCCTTTTTTCCGTCGAGGTGACGATGGCAAGCGGATCGAAGAAGATCTCCTCAAAAGGTCACAAGGGTTTGGGATCGAAAAAAGCGACGGAGGCACCGAAAGGGGAGACGGCCGTTGTTTCGGTGAAACCGCCGGAAGCCTCTTCCCCCTCGCCGGTTCCGGCGGCTTCGGCTCCCAAGACGGATGCGGAACGCAGGGCCGAGGCGGCCCGCAAGCTCAAGGAAGTGGTCCTATCGGATCGCGAGGAACGGCAGACGCGCATCAAGGAGCTGGTTCGGTTAGCGCAGGCTCAGGGGTATGTGACGTTCGAGGATCTGAATGAGATCTTGCCCGAGTCCGTTATTCAGTCGGAGGAGCTGGAGGGCTATCTCGAACTCCTGCGGGCGATGGACATTGACGTGATCGAGGGCTCGGGGGCGGAGAAGGCGCGTCGGGAGGGGCAGAAGGCGGAGCGTGCTGGTAAAGGGGAGCGGCTGGATATTTTTGACGATCCCATCCGGATGTATTTGCACCAGATGGGGCAGGTGCCGTTGCTGACGCGCGAGCAGGAGGTGGAGATCTGCAAGCGAATCGAGGCGGCGGAGATCAAGACGCGAACGATCTTCAACGAGTTCGGGTTTGCGGCGACGGAGTATCTTCATCTGGCCGAGCGGTTGAAGAACGGCAAGGAACGCTTTGACCGGGTCATTCAGGATAAGTTCGTGGACAACCGGGAGAGCTATTTCCGGAAGCTTGATCGCGTGGAACGGGAGATCCGGAAGGGGCATCGGCAGTTGACCCAGTTGTTTCGCGAGTCACGGAGGGCGAGGGTGTCGGAGAGTCGGCGTCAGCAGCTTCAGAAGGAGATGGAAAAAGTTCGAAAGAAGCTGGCCGTTCAGTACGAACGTCTCTCGCTGAAGCAGAAAGAGATCGAGGCGATGGCCAGCCGCATAGACGCCGAGGGCGGCACCGACTCGGCGGCGGCTGGGACCGGGCGGGCCTATTATCGTGAATGTCTGGCTATTCGGGAGGAGATAGCGCAGCTCCAAGCCCGCCGCGCGAGTCGGGCGCGAGATCAGCGGATGGCGGAGCTGGAGACCCGGCTTCGCCAGATCGAAGACGAAGCCTGCATGGATATCGAGACCTTCATGGCCCGCTGCCGGGAGTTGAAGGAGGCCATGAAGGAGGGAATGGCGGCGCGCACGGAGATGGTCGAAGCCAACCTCCGGCTGGTGATCAGCATCGTGAAGAAGTACATGAATCGCGGGCTCTCCTTCCTGGATCTGATCCAGGAGGGGAATACGGGGCTGATGAAGGCCGTCGAAAAGTTCGAATATCGCCGCGGGTACAAGTTCAGCACCTATGCGACCTGGTGGATTCGGCAGGCGGCCACCCGGGCCATAGCGGATCAGGCGCGGACCATCCGCATTCCGGTTCACATGATCGAAACGATCAACAAGCTGATGCGGGTCCAGAAGAAGCTGGTGCAGGAGCTTGGGCGGGAGCCTACGCCGGAAGAGGTGGCGGATGAAATGAACCTGCCCGTGGAGCGCGTGCGGGCGGTGTACAAGATGGCTCAGCAGCCGATCTCGCTTCAGAGTCCCGTGGGAGACGGCGACGATGCCCACTTCGGCGATTTCATCGAGGATAAGGGGGCGGAAAATCCCTCGGAGATGACGGCCCACAGTCTTCTCAAGGAGCGGTTGAAGGATGTGTTGAATACGCTGTCGGACCGGGAACGCCAGGTGTTGAATCTCCGCTTTGGGCTGATGGATGGGTATCCCCGGACGCTCGAAGAGGTCGGTCGACAGTTCTCGGTCACGCGCGAACGGATACGTCAAATCGAAGCGAAGGCCCTCCGGAAACTCCGCCATCCGACCCGGTTGCGAAAATTGGAAGGCTTCCTGGAGATGCGCTGATCGTCACGGAGAACGAACGAGGGCTCGTTTCGACAGCCCAAGAGAGGAATCCATCATTCATGAGCAACGGTGAAATCATTCGGTGGAGTGTGCTGGGAGTTGGGCTTGGGGGGCTGATCTTCTTTGGCCTCGGGCTTTGGCTGGGGCGGAAATGGGAGCGCGGGGCAACGCCGCGGGGACGACCCGACCGAAGCCCCGATCGGGGGCGAGATCGGAAAAACGGCAACGGTCGCGGTGCGGCCCCGAATCGTCAGGGCGGCCCGATGTCTGCGTCCAAGCGGGAAAATTCGTCGGAGCTCTATGTGGGCAATCTTTCCCTCGATGTGACCAAGGATGAGATTCTGCAGACGTTTGGGCAGTATGGAAAGGTGGTCAATATTCGCCTGATTGCCAAACGGGGCGAGCCGAAAGGGTTTGGCTTCATCGAGATGTCTAAGCCTGAGGAAGCCGAGCAGGCCATCAAGGCCCTGCATGGCCGCGAGCTGAAGGGGAGCCCAATCGAGGTGAATATTGCCCGGGCGCCGAAGGGCCGCCGGAATCACCGGCGCTGACGGCGGCGGGAACGCAGGCGGACGGCGGCGGTCATGAAGGGGAAAGGGTGGCCGTGATGCGTCGGAACTCTTCGAGCTTCTGGCGCCCGTACTCCGCGAGGGCGTGAACATCGGCGCCGATGTTGAAGAAGCGGTAGCCCATCTCAAGCAGTTCCGGGGTTGGCATCCCGACGGTCCCTGCGAATTTTCCGTGTCGGCGAGCTGCTTCGGCCACACGCCGACGAGCGTCGAGAAGGCGGGGGTGGTTCCACTCCCCCGGCGCGCCGATGGCGTGCGAAAAGTCACCGGGACCGAAGAAAAGCATATCGAGGCCGGGGACGGCAGCAATCGCGTCGAGTTCTGCGAGAGGTTCGGGATCTTCGATCTGGATGATCACGAAACGGTTGGCGTTGGCCTCGGCGAGGTAGGTTTAAAGATTGAGCAGGCAGTAGGCCCCGTCACGGTTTCCGCCGTCCAGCGGTCGGCGGCCTATGGGATGGAATCGGGTCATGCGGGCAATGGTCCGGGCGTCCTCGGCGCTCATGACATGGGGGACCATGATGCCGGAGGCGTCCAGTTCGAGGGGATGCACGAGGTCGGAGTAGGAGCCCCGGGGCACACGGACGAGGACATCCAGCCCGCTGGAGCGAGCGGCGAGGATTTGCGTTTCCAGGGTTGCCAGATCGGTAGGGGTATGTTCCCGATCGAGCCAGGCGCAGTCGAAGCCGAGAAGGGCGGCGATTTCGATCGTGCGGGGGCAAGAGAGGTTGAATTTGAAGGAGTTGACGACACTGCCGGCGCGGAGTCGGGTGAGGACGCGGCTGGGGCGCATGGTCATGGATGAGGCTCCTGGGCAGGGGGTGTGGAGTCCAGAATGTCGCGGACGGTATAGACCGGTTTTCGCTGAGACTCGTGGTAGGTGCGGGTTTGGAGTTCGGCCAGCAACCCCATGCTGATGAATTGAATACCGAAGAAGATCAGCATAAACGGGGTGGTGACCCAGAAGGGACGTTTGGCCAGGCCGACGAGCATTTCGATCCAGTGGGTCTTGAAAAACGGGTAAAGCAGATGAGGGATGGCCATGACGGCGAGAAGAACCAGACCCGTAAAGAGCGTTCCCAGGCCCCATCGGCCGAAGATCTGAATCGGGCGGGTGCTATAACGGAGGAGGAAGTTCACGGTCAGGAGGTCGAGAATGACGCGCGTCGTTCGGGAGAGACCGTATTTGGAGCGTCCGAACCGGCGCGGGTGGTGGTGGACGACGACTTCGCCGATGGATCCGCCGACCCAACTGGCGAGGGCGGGAAGAAAGCGGTGCATTTCTCCATACAGGGAAAGATTTTCGATCACCTCCCGTCGGTAGACTTTGAGGGTACACCCATAGTCATGAAGGCGAACACCGGTGAAACGGCTGATGAGCGCGTTGGCCAGTTGAGAGGGAAGGCGGCGAGTGAGGAAGGGGTCCTGGCGCTCTTTGCGCCATCCGCTGACGACGTCCAGGCTCTGCCGTTCCAGCGTTTCGACCAGGAGAGGGATGTCGTTGGGGTCATTCTGGAGGTCGGCATCCAGCGTGATGATCAATCGTCCACGGGCGTGATGGAAGCCGGCGCTCATGGCGGCCGTCTGACCGAAGTTCCGGCGCAAGCGGATGGCCCGTAATCCTTTCTGACGGGCGACCCAGGCCCGAAGCTTTTCCCAGGATCCATCGGTGCTGCCGTCGTCTACCAGTACAACCTCCCAGGAGCGGCCGAACTGTTCCAGGGCCTGGACGAGGCGGGGGAGGAGATGATCGAGGCTTTCCTCTTCGTTAAAGACCGGCACAACGACGGATAGTTCAACCATGGCGGCTTCCGGGGGGGAGAACGATCAATAGGGTGGGGCGTTGGTTGTGACGACCTTGAACAGGTAAAAACGCGCATTGGTGGGTGTTGGGAACTGGAGCGTGTAGGTCCACGTGTTGGTATCCAGTTCGTACAAGTCGAAATTGGTTACCGGCGTCCAGCTGTTGGGCAGCAGGAGGTTGGTGGTCATCCAAGGCGCTGGATGCCAATGGTTGGTGCCGGTGACGGTCATCCACAGGCGGCCGCTTTCGATCCACATGTCCACAATGCGGACCTCCGACGGGGGACGATTTTCGTTGTAATCGGAGGTAGGAACGAGCGTCTGGGAGGTGTTGATGGCGCCGGGGGTTGCCGAGACGGTCTCGTCGTAGAGCCAGGCGAAGGCGCTTCCGACGGATCCCGTGCCGATCGCTCGGATACTGTAGATATCCTCGCCAAACCACGCCCCTTCATCGTTCCCGATATAGGCAAAGCGGCGGGCTTTCAGAGAAGCCACCTCCGCTTCACTGTCCGCGAAGCAGACGGCGTGCGAGTACATGCCGGCGGGGCGCTGGAGCGCGATGCCGCCGGGATAGGGAATATTGTTGGTGAGAACGAGGTTGGGCGTAATCGGGAGGGTTGTTTTGCCGAGAACATAGAACCCGAAGCCGTTGGTTTGATCCGGGATCGTTGTTCCGGCCGGAATTCGATAGGAGAAGACCTCCTGGGGCGGATCGGCGTTGTTGAAAAAGACGAACCGCCAGTTGGAGATATCTTTGCCCTGGAGGCCGCAGAGCTCCACGAAGTCGTAGTAATGGGGGAAGAAGAAAATGGAATTTCCGGGGTCCACCTCATTGATCCACACGGCATTGGTGGGGCAGGAGAGGACGATGTAGTAGGGCATGTTGGTGCCGAAGTCGAGGGGATAGTAGAACCAGGGGGTGGCGAAGTTCCGGTTGGTCTTGGGAGAGTTGGCGATCATGCCATCTTCGCCCTCGAACACGGCCCGAACCTGGTAGGCCACGAAAGTGTCAGAAGGCTGGCGAGGGATGGGCTCGATGGTCCGCCAGGTCCACGTCCGATTCGATATGTCGGCCGAAACGATATCCATGCCGAGCGTATTGGTGGTGGTCCAACCCCCATAATTGGTGGCGAGGCTGTAATCGCAATAGAGGGAGATGTTGATGGGGTTCATGAAGGGATCTTTGAGATCCACAACGACATGGACGTCGTTCGAAAAGACGGGCGCTTCGGGCGAAATGCGGAGGTTCGTGAGAACGAAGTCGGCCGCAACGGGTTCCGTGACGATCACCTCATCGAGGGCGATGCGGGCGGTCTGGTTGGTGACATTGACAATCCGGACATACCGGGCGTTGGGGTCGAGATGATAGAGACGGTAGTAGCGGTACTGGGTATTGATGATATTGGTCAGGTGGGCGATGGTTGTCCATTCCTCCTCTCCGTTACCTCCGGTCGCTGATTTCTGGATGCGGAGGTAGCCTGTTGGGGATGCGCCCTGGGCGTTGCGGTACCAGAAACTGATCTCCCCAAACCCTCGAGGCAGCCACGGGGACTTGAGATAAGGCCACTGGGTGATATCGGTCCGATTGGGATCGATGCCCGAAGTGCTGTTGTTGAGGAGCATCACCCGGTCTCGGAAGAGGTATTGCGACTCTTCGGTGACGCGGGCGTTGTTGGCCTCCCACGAACCGGCGGCGGGAAGACCGGTGACGCGGACGTCATCCAGAAGAAGGCGTCCCTGTTTCGGGACGACCTTCATATAGCCGACGGCATTGGTCATGGGCGCAAGCCCGTAGGCGGTAAAGATCGAAGGAGCATTGGAAACGGAGGCCAGCAACTCATCGATCAGGTTGGTGCCGGAAAGGCGACTGAAGTAGACCTCGAAAACGACGGGCTGACCGTCAGCGCTTCGGTAGTAGAGGTCGAAGAACCCGACGCCATTGGTCATGAGCGGCGACCGCAGATAAGCCGGCGCGTTGAACCGACGGTCGTGGAATTCGAGGGCAATGCCGTAGTTGGTGATGGCGGGATTATTGGGGTTGCGGCCGGTGTTGGTGGCGATCCAGACTTCGGCGGCCGTCCAGCCGTTGCTCGTAAGGGTGGTGGCGCTGAAATCGGTGAAGTCGAGGTTGTCGAGCAGGAGGCAGGTGTCGCCCGCCGAATGTTCGAAGATCACGGAATGGTAGGCGCCGGTCTGGACGACGATATTCGTCGCTTGCCAGGTGTTGTCCACGAGACCTGTGATGGTGAGGAGGGTCTGCCAGAGTGTGGGGGTTTCATAGCTGGGGTAATTGGTGAGGCCCAGATGGACCCGAAGCGTGGCGGGTGGTGGGTTGGAGGGTTCCCACTGCTGGGTGACCGGGTTCCACGTGTTGGTGTGGAAGGCACGGTAGGCGAAGGAGATGGTCCCGACGCCTTCGAGCGGATAGGTTCCCTGCTGGGCATTGATGACCCAGCCTCGCCCATAGGTGCGGCTGATGTCGGAGAGGCGGACGGCGAACCCTCCCGCACCTGCGCCGGAGCCGACGTTATTGGTGATCAGGGCGTCGTAGATACCCCATCCTTTCATGCCGCCATACCACTTGTTGGTATAGACCGTGAAGGCCACTTTTTGTCCTGCGGCGTTGGTCCACGTGCCCGTGTCATCGAAGGTTTCGCGCACGTTGCGGACGCCGTTAGTGGGCCAGGTGTCGAAGCTTTCCCCATAGATCTCGGTATCGCTCACACCGGAGAACATGAACAGGGGGGAGACGCTCCAGTTTTCGAAGAATTGGCTGTCAGTACGCCGGATGGAGTATTCGCCCGTGCGTTCGTTGACGCGGAAGAAGAGCTGTTTTTGGAGGGGGCCGGCGATGACGATAGGGTCGAAACTGCCGTGAACGGCGACATCATGGAGCGGCGGATTGGTTTTCCAGGTCGCGTCATTCCGTCCCCAGTTGGTGACGGTGGTGGCATACCCCGATCCCGTATAGTTGGAGAGGCCGTTGAAGTAGACGTTGGCTGACGAGGCCGGCGTGGCGAGGCGGACCACGCCTTGCCAGGTGTAGTCGTCCACGAGGGTGAGGTTGGTCCCTCCCACATCGGCGGCGACGGCGAGTGTGGCATAATTGGAGCGTTTCAGCCGGGGGCGATAAGTGAAGGGAGAACTGGTCGGGTTGCTGGTGGGGTAGTACATCGGGCTCCGGGCGAGTTCGGGGATATGGCTGTAGCCGTCGAAGTCGGCCTGAATATAGAACTGGACATCCTGATTGAAGGCCGAGGCTGGGATGTTCGTCGCCGTCGTGAACCGGCGGATGGCCGGATCCTTGGTCATGGTGATCGGTCCCTGGAACGTTCCCTGACCGGGGAGCTTGTAGTAAAGCTTCGGTTGAATATTGTACGCCGGCATGCCAGGCTGGAAGGAATCAATGTCGCAAACGATCCAGACCGCGTCGTTACTGGCCGGATAGCCGGGGTGGATCATCAGGTTGCTGAAGGCGACAGCGGCGGAACGCTGAGCAATGGCCACGCGGTCGAGGCCAAGGTAGCTCTCTCCGCCGCTTTTGCGCAACATAATCCGGAATAGATTGTTGGTGAAATCCACCCGGTACATGGTCCAGTTGGTCGTCGTAATAGAGAAGTTGGTGACCATGGTCCACACGTTCGTATCGTTCCAATTGGTGGAGGGAGAGGACTCGTACGTCGTATGGACTGCGAGCGCGTTCGGTTTGGCGTCGTAATTCCGGAGCCAGAATGTCAGGTGCACCATCCCGTAGAGGTTGGTAATGACGGGCGTGATGAGGAGGGAGTCATCTTTGTTAAAACGAGTGCCCTGGGTGAACCAGATGGCACGATTGGTGGAGCCGGGGGCCGCTCCAAATTGGCCATCGCCTCGGCACTGAGCGTTGTACACTTGCCAACCGTCGTAGAGGTATATTCCCTTGTTGTCGGTACTGTAGGGCCAGGATTCGAATCCTCCGAAGGTGCCGCCATCGGCGTTGCTGTACACCAGAGGATTGGCCGATCCGCCATAGGGATAATACGCCGGGCTGGAATAGGCCGCTCCGAATCCGTCGTAGGCGCACCGGATGAAGTAGTACATATTGCCGATGGGGCCGGGCGGAATGACGGCGCGATAGAGCTGACCCGAGACGTTGGTCATGGGAACGTATTCGTAATAGGAGATATCTGAAGTGCCGGCCTTGTACCAGAGGGTAGGTTGGAAGTTGCCGGCCCCCGTCAAGGGCATAATCTGGATGCTGACCGTCACGGGATCCATGATCGTCGGTGCGGCGGGAACGATCGAGAGATTGGTGAAGGCGACGCCGGCGCCCGCTTCGGAAACGACGATTTCGTCCAGGCAGAGGCGATCGTCCATCGCCGAGGAGGTGTTTCGTAGGCGCACATAGCGCTGCACGCGGTCGGAGAGGAAGGCATAGTAGAACTGATAATCCACAGCGCGCATATTGGTGACGGTGGCGACGGTGGTCCACGCGCCAGTGGCCGCCGGCGCCGTTTCGACCACGAAGGAGATCGGCCGAGAACCGTCCGAGTACCAGTTTCGGTAGTAGAAGGAGATTTCGCCGATTCCGTTCGTCATTTCCGGGGAGCGGAGGAAATTGTTGGTGGATGTGCCGCCCTGGAGAATGACGAAGTTGCCTTCAAGAGCTCGGGCCATATCGTTCGTACTGCCGTTCTGGCTTCGGCGTCCGCCGAGGAGCCATCCGTCCGAATTGACCGACCATCCAAAACTGGTCGGCCAGCCTTCGCCGGTGACAACTTGGGCCCGCTGGACGCTGTAGTTCAGGTTGCTGTCGTTGAAGGCGAAGCAAAGCCATCCGTTTTGCGTTCCGCTGATCAGGATGTCGCTGCCGAAGGTTTCCGCGGTCCCGTATACGGGGAGGTTGGTGATGGTTTGATTGCTGTCGTACCAGACCGGGTTTCCACCGCCGGATCCCGCGAATCGAAATGTCGGTGAAGGTACATTGGTGACGGCTAGCATGGCTCGCCAGTGGCCGTTGGCGTTGAGTCGCATCGGCCGGATCAAAGATCCGGTAACGGTTAGGCTCGAGTAGGTCGAGGTCCAGGCGGGGGATCGGAAGACCGTTGAAAAGACTGTGTTGGTGGCTTGGAGGGGGTAGTTCGTCGGCGAGACGGCGTCGGGTCCGATGAACGACACGGTGAAATAGTATTCCAGGGCGAGGCCGGAGACGGTCTGAGCCGGAATGCTCGAGGTCGTTTCAAAGGTGTTGTTGGTCAGCCACGCCATGGGAAGGGCCGTGTAGGTGCCGCTGCGGTTCAAACGGTACCAGGCGGTTGCGGTGATATTCGACGCGCCGTTGAACGGTACGATATCCACGCGGAAGCGCGTGACGGTGCCGGTGACGGGGGGGTCAGGAACCGTGACGGCGTTGGTGACGGTGACGCGGGCCGACTGGACGGTATAGGCGAAGGGCGTTTCGAACGGTTGCGGATAATAGAACGGGCTCGACTGGGCGCTTTCGTAGCCGCTGAACGCGCATTCGAAATAGTACTGCACGAGACCGGCTCCCCCGGGGCGATCGCCCATGGCCGGGGGAATGGGCGATGCGGTTGTGAACAGATCGTTCGAGCGGGTCATGCTGATGGCGGTCCATGCGCCCGTGGTCCCAGATCGGTACCACAAGGTGGCCTGTCGGTTGGACGCCCCACCCTGGGGGAGAATCGTGACCGAGACGGTGACGGCGTTGGAGGCAGCGGGCAGAGCGGGGGTGTGAAGGGCGTTGGTGAACAACACGCCGGCGCCCGCCTGAGCGATCATGACTTCGTCCAGGCAGAGGCGCGCATTGGGGAAGTTGGTGCCGTTCCGGATCCGGATATAGGCATAGTCGCGATCCGCCGGAACTCGAATGAACCGGTTGTATCCTGGCACATAGACGTTGGAGACCACGAGGATGGGTGCCCATTCGCTGGCGTTGGTTCCCCCGGTTTTTGATTTTTCCACGATGACCTCGGTCTGCGGCGTGCCGTTGGTGTTGAAGTTGCGGTACCAGAAGGCGATTTCTCCGATCCCAAAGGGAAGGAGGGGCGAGCGGAGCCAGGCGACCGTATTGCTTTCCAAGGCGACAAAGTTGTTCCTGAGTTTCACGTCGCTGAGGGAGGAAACCAGACCGTTATGAAGGATCCAGCCGTTGTTAGTGTAGGTGCCGACGGAAGGGGCCACCCACGCTTCGAAGTCATCCGCGACGACCCCCTTGATGGTATAGACCAGGTTTGTTTCGTTAAAGCGGACAAGGAGTTGGCCGGTATTTGTTGTCGGATGAACAACGATATTGGATCCGTTCAATTCGGCCGTCAGAGTGAAGGGGGGAACAGAGGTCGAGGGGTTGTTGTCGCCCCAGGTGCGATTGTACGAGTTACTCACTCCTTGGAATTGAATCGCAAATGTGGATCCGGTATAAGCAACAAATGCTTCCCACTGATAGTCATTGACCAGGGTCATGACTGCCGAAAGATCGCCGATGACGGACATGGTTGTGTGTTGCGACGCGTAAGGGCGGAGCGCAACCTCGTAGAAGGCGGGATTGGAAGCACCGGCAACCGGGTAATTGGTGGGGGATAGGGGTTCATGCGGCGGCGGCCCGCTAAAGACGGCCTGCACATAATAATAGACTTTGCCAAGCCCCTGGCCGGGGATAGCCGACTGGGTTACGTAAGTGTTCGGAGCGCCTGTCGAAATCATGGGGATATTCGTCCAGGTGCCGACCGCGCCCACTCGATACCAGGCGGTCATTTGGAGGTTCGATACGAGGCCATAGGGGGTGATGGTAGCCGAAATTATAACCGGGTCATTGACGTAGATATCGGAAGAGCCCTGCGTGGTTTTTACCGTCACGGTGTCAATACTCACCTGGGCCGGCGGATGGGTCATGGAGACATCATCTATGTAAAAGGAGTAACGAGGTGTTCCGACGTACGTAATCCGGAAATATCCACTTCCATAGGAGTGAACATTGACGCTGAAGAGCTGCCATGTCGTATTCGAAAAGGGCAAGTCGGCTACAGTCACCCAGTTTGTGCCGTCCGTCGAGCGGGCGAGACGATTGGTACCGACAAAAAAGCGGGATTGGCGAACGTAGAACGAGACCGTTCCGATACCGTTCGTAACGGGAGGAAACTGCAAAAAGCCATTGGTCGAAGTGCCTGGAAACTGAAGGCTTCGTGGGGTGACGTTGGTATAGGTGGTTTCCATCACCACGGCGCCGTTGCCGGCAATCCAGCCAGCAAAGGTGCCGGAACCAGGGGGCCAGTCGGCAAACGACTGCGTAAACTCATCGGCATGGCCTGAGGTGGCCGAAAGAATCGCCATCAGGGCGGCCGTCGGGGCGAGCGCCAACCATTTTGCTTTCATAAAGGGACCTCCTCCCTCTTTCCATTTACAGAATACTCTTTTTTCGGCTGATCTACAAATCTTTTCTATCACGCCCGCATGACCCTACTTTTTCTTTTCGTGACGGCGTTGACGCGATATGATGGCCCCGCATGAAGGGAAGAGACGTGATAGGTGGTGGTGCCGGCGGCCGGCCTCTCCGCCGCGCGTGGCGGGAGGAGACGCGGTTGACGGTGTTTGCTACGGTGGCGATTTTAGGCATTGGAACCCTGGCCGCCGTAAGTCTCTACATGCTCAATACTCTTTATGAACGTTCCGTGCAGGCGGGTGCTGCACAAGAGGCGGCTCAGTTGGGAATGCAGATGGCGCTGCGCATTGCCGAACTTCCCGTGTTGAGCAGTGCGGCACCGCGCGAGCGGGAGTGGCGCGAATTTTCCAGAATTCTTCAAAGTTTTGACCGATTTTTCCCCATACTGGAGTATGTGACGGTCACCGAAGGCGACCAAGTCCTTTTTCAGGAACGGTTGGGCGAACCGGGCTCGTGGTCGAGCCGTCCGACGCACCTCCTCGTGGGCGCCATCCCCCGCATGGGCCGGCAGGTCCTGACGCTGGACGGGCAGGCCGTGCCCGTGGTGACATTCAGTCTGGATATAGGGACGCCGGAGGGCGTGGTCCGGACCGTCGAGGTGGCGCTTCGGCGGGAGGCGCATTCCGACGAGGCGTCGGAGTCGCGGGCCGTGCGTTTCCAAATGTTCCGGATGTCTCTCACCACGGTGGCGGTCGGCTTTATCGCATCGGTTCTCATCGTAGGCTGGCTTATCCGGAGGGAACTAAGGCGGACCGAGTGGCGTCGGCAGCAGGAGCATCTGGCCTTTGCGGGTGCCATCGCCACGGGGATTATCCACGATTTCCGCAACCCTATGTCCTCGTTGCGTCTTGACCTCCAACTGCTGGTCAAGGAGGTCGAGAAAGGCGAGGCCGCCAGCCGAGAGCGTCTGCGAGAACTCAGTCGGAGAGCTCAAAACGCGGTTGACCGCCTCGATGATCTTCTGAAGGAGTCCCAGCATCTGGCGCGGCCGGACCGCGAACAGTGGACGATGGTGGACATCAATGCCGTGGCGGCCGATTGCGCGCGTCTCGTGGCCTCCCGCTTCAGCCGCGCGGGTGTTGTATTGTCGCTCGATCTGGCGCCGGGCCGGCTGTGGGTGATGGCGGGTGAAACAGCGCTGAAACGCGCTCTGCTCAACCTTCTCGTCAACGCCGAACAAGCCTCGCCCAAGGAGGGTTGCGTCTGGCTCCGGACCTGTCTGGAGAATCGGACCGTGGTCATTCAGGTGGCGGATCAGGGGCCGGGCGTTCCGCCCGGGATGCGCAAGGCGATTTTTGAGATGTTCGTGACCACAAAGCCGAGTGGCTTCGGGTTGGGGCTTCCCCTGGCCAGGGCAGCGGTGGAATCGTTCGGCGGGACGCTCACCGTACGGGGCCACGAAGGGGGAGGCGCGCTTTTTGAAATCCGGTTGCCGGTGGCGGAGGGCGTTTCGACTTCGGCCGGGCGGCCCACGATCGAAAAGGCAGTCTGAGCGATGGATGCGACGCCGTTACAGGGAACACACATTCTACTGGTGGAAGACGATCCGGACGGGCGGAAATCGGTCGCGGAGGCGCTGGAACTGGCGGGCTGGACGGTCTCGGCAGTTCCGGATGGACGGACGGCCGTGGCCCGCCTGCGCGAAGATAGTTTTCAGGTTGTCCTGACCGATCTCGTGCTGCCGGACATGAATGGGCTGGAGGTGCTTGAAGTCTCTCGGCAGATTCAACCGCACGTGCCGGTCGTCATCATGACCGCCTATGGGTCGTTGGAGACGGCCATAAGGGCCCTGAAGGCGGGGGCTTACGACTACCTGGTCAAGCCGCTTGATCTGGACGAGCTTCATTCGCGGATCGAGCGGGCGATCGAGACCTATGCCCTTCGACGCGAGGTCGGGGCCCTCAAGGAGGTGCTCGAGGACCGCTTTTCCCTGAAACAGATGGTCGTGGAATCGCCGGCCATGAAGGAGGTGATTCGGCAGGTCAAATCGGTTGCCCCGACAAACGCGACTGTGCTGATTCTCGGCGAGAGCGGAACGGGCAAGGAACTGGTGGCGCGGGCCCTTCATGGACAGAGCCGTAGGGCCAAGGGCCCGTTTTTGGCCGTCAACTGCGGCGCCTTTACCGAGACCCTGCTGGAGTCCGCCCTCTTTGGGCACGAGAAAGGGTCGTTCACGGGCGCGGCACAGCGTCGGTTGGGGGCTTTCGAGCGGGCGAGCGGAGGAACTCTCTTCCTGGACGAAGTGGCGATTGCGCCGAAGTCAGTCCAGATGCGCCTGCTGCGAGCGATCGAGGAGAAGGAGATTATGCGCGTGGGGGGCGAAACGGCGATCAAGGTGGATCCCCGCATTGTGGCCGCCTCCAACCGCGATCTCGAGGCACTGGTCGAGGAGGGGAGCTTTCTGCCCGATCTGCTCTTCCGGCTTCAGGTCGTTCAGATCCGCGTCCCTCCCTTGCGGGAGCGGAAGGAGGATATTCGTCCGCTGGTGGACCGGTTCGTCGCCATCGCCTGCGAAGAACATGGACGCGCCATTGATCGAATCGAGCCCGATTTCTACGCAGCGCTCGAGGCCCACTCCTGGCCGGGCAACGTCCGGGAGTTGCGCAATGTCGTTGAATCGGCGGTCATCCTTGCCACCGATCGGGTTCTGCGGGGCCGCGATGCCGTTATCCTAAGGGAGGGAATCCAGCGGAAAAGTGAAGGGACCAGCCTCTCCATCCCGCCCGGCATGACCATGGCCGCGATCGAAAAAGAGGTCCTCTTCCAGGCCTTGAGCCGAAACAAGGGCAATCGCCTTCTCACCGCCCAGGAGCTTGGCCTGAGCACGCGAACCATCCTTCGAAAGATCAAAGAGTATAATTTGCCCTTCTGAGACATGATGGCGCAACGAGACATTATGTTACGTTACAGGCAATAATTCCCTTATTTTTTTTTGGCTTTTTGATGGCATGAGGATTGCTCGAATGAGATGTGACTCAAAGGGAGGGACAAACGATGGACTTGAATCGGTTTACGCAGAAGGCGAGAGAGGCGTTTTTCGAGGCGCAGAATACGGCGTTGCGATATTCGCACACCGAGATGGACGCCGAGCATCTGCTATGGGCACTGTTGAATCAGGAAAATGGCCTGGCGATGCGAATGCTCGAACGCCTGCAGGTTCCGACGGCCTCTTTCCGGGCACGGGTTGAGCAGTTGCTGGATGAGAAGCCTCGGTTGGGCGGGACAAGCGATCCAAACCGTTTGGGAATGACCGCGCGCCTGGGCCGGCTGGTTGTTAAGGCGGAGGATGAGGCCAAACGGTTGAAGGACGAGTACATTTCGGTGGAACATCTTCTCCTGGCTTTTCTGGATGAAGGGCGGAGCACTCCCTTGGGGAAACTGTGGACGGAGTTTGGCGTGGACCGCGATCGCTTTTTGAAGGAGCTGATGGCGGTCCGCGGGAATCAGCGGATTACGAGCGATGACCCAGAAAGCCAATACGAGGCCCTCCAGAAGTATGGCGTCGATCTGGTCGAACTGGCCCGGAAGGGAAAACTCGACCCCGTAATCGGTCGGGACGCCGAGATTCGGGCCGTGATCCGGATTCTGAGTCGGAAGACCAAAAACAATCCCGTTTTGATCGGCGAACCCGGCGTTGGGAAAACGGCGATCGTCGAAGGACTGGCCCAGCGGATTGTGCGCGGAGATGTGCCGGAAGGGCTCAAGAATCGCTCGATCTTTGCGCTCGACATGACGGCCCTGCTGGCGGGGGCCAAATACCGCGGGGATTTCGAAGAGCGGCTGAAGGCGGTCCTGAACGAAGTTAAGGCTTCCGAGGGAAGGGTGCTGCTCTTCATTGACGAATTGCACACGATCGTGGGCGCGGGACGGACGGAAGGTTCCACGGATGCGGGCAACATGCTCAAGCCGATGCTCGCCCGGGGGGAACTCCATTGCATTGGAGCGACGACGCTGGATGAATACCGCAAGCATATGGAGAAGGATGCCGCCCTCGAACGGCGGTTTCAACCGGTCATGGTGGATCCCCCGAGCGTCGAGGATACCATCTCCATCCTGCGCGGATTGAAGGAGCGGTTCGAGCTTCATCATGGCGTCCGGATCCGGGATTCGGCCCTGGTGACGGCCGCGGTCCTGGCCGATCGGTACGTCTCCGACCGCTTTCTGCCGGACAAAGCGATTGATTTGGTGGACGAAGCCTGCGCCTCGATTCGGACCGAGATTGATTCGCTGCCCGCGGAGCTCGATGAGACCTCGCGGCGAATCATGCGCCTCGAGATCGAGGAGACGGCTTTGGCCAAGGAGAACGATCCGGCCTCGTGCGAACGGCTGGAGGCGCTGCGGCGCGAGCTGGCGGAGCTTAGGGAGAAGGCCGCCGCCATGCGCGCCCAGTGGGAGAAGGAGAAGAACGCGCTGGCGGAGATTCGACGTTTCAAGGAGCTCCTGGAACAGAAGCGGCAGGAAGAGGCCGAGGCCGAGCGGCGGTACGACCTAGAACGAGCCGCCCGCCTCCGGCACGGGGAGATCCCCGAACTGGAACGGAAGATTGCTGATCTGGAAAAGCGGGTCCACGCCGAAAATGCCACTCCCCTCCTGCGGGAAGAGGTGACCGAGGAAGAGATAGCCGAAGTCGTTTCCCGCTGGACCGGTATTCCCCTGACCCGTCTCATGCAGGGAGAACGGGAAAAGCTGCTGCATCTGGACGAGGTGCTGCATCGGCGGGTGGTTGGTCAGGATGAGGCTGTGCGCGTGACGGCCGATGCGGTTCTTCGGTCGCGCGCAGGAATTCAGAACCCTCGTCGGCCGGTCGGGGTCTTTCTTTTCCTCGGACCAACAGGAGTCGGGAAGACGGAACTGGCTAAAGCGCTGGCCGAAGCCCTGTTCGACAGCGAGGAACAACTCGTTCGGCTCGACATGAGCGAATATATGGAGAAACACACCGTCTCCCGTCTCATCGGTGCGCCGCCCGGCTACGTCGGCTTCGAAGAGGGCGGCCAGCTCACCGAAGCGGTCCGGCGCAAACCCTATTCGGTCGTTCTTCTGGATGAGATCGAAAAGGCCCATCCCGATGTCTTCAATGTCCTGCTGCAGATCATGGACGACGGCCGTCTGACGGACTCGCATGGGCACACGGTCAATTTCAAGAACACGATTCTCATCATGACGAGCAACATCGGATCGCCGCTCCTTCTGGAGGGCATCACGCGGTCGGGCGAGATTCCCGAGGGGGTCCGGCGGCGGGTGATAGACGAGTTGCGGCGCCATTTTCGTCCGGAGTTTTTGAACCGGGTGGACGATGTGGTCCTCTTCAAGCCGCTTCGTCACGAGGAGATTTTAAAGATCGTGGATCTCCAACTCGCCGATCTGAGGCGACGGTTGGCCGAACAGCGGATCGCCTTGGAGGTGACCGACGAGGCGCGCCGCTGGTTGGCGGACGCCGGATACGATCCGGTGTACGGGGCGCGACCGCTCAAGCGAGTCATTCAGCAGCGGGTGGAAACGCCGGCGGCGCGGTTGATTGTGGCCAACCGCGTGGCACCCGGCGGCGTCTTGAAGGTCATCACCCGCGACGGCGACGTCACGGTGACGGAGGGGTGATCGCCGGCCCGGCATTGGCCACCTGGCGAAGCGCCTCATACAGGACAATGGCCACGGCGGTGGCCAGGTTGAGGGAGCGGACCGTTCCCGGTCGCATGGGGATAGCCCCAACCCGCCCGGCATACCGTTCGAGCAGGTCGTCGCTCAGCCCCCGGCTTTCGGAGCCGAACACCAGGGCATCCCCGGGTCGAAAGGCGAAGGAGGTGTAGGGGACCGGGGCGCCGCATGAGAAGAGGAAGAGGCGGTGTCCCTCCAGGGCCTGCTCCATGGCCGTCCACGAATGGTGTCGGACCAGCGTGACCTGATCCCAGTAATCCAGACCCGCCCGTTTGAGCGCCCGGTCGGTGAGGCGAAATCCAAGCGGTTCGATCAAATGCAGAGGACATCCGGTGGCCGCGCAGAGGCGAGCAATCGTTCCTGTATTGGGCGGTATTTCAGGTTGATGAAGCACGATGTGGAAGGGAGTGACAGGCCATGACCAGGCGACCCGTACAGGCCGCCGGTGCGGGCAAGGCGTGGGACTTGGGCTCATGGGCGGGGATGTGGTAGAATGACCTCTTAATCATGCCGGTAGCGGAACAAGTCAAGGCCAAACTCGAGAAGCTTCCGAGCACGCCCGGTTGTTATCTCTTTCGCGACGGCGGGGGCCGGCTGATCTACGTCGGCAAGGCGCGGGATCTCCGGGACCGGGTGCTCTCCTACTTTCGGGAGTCCACGTGGGAAACGACGACGCCCCTACGACGACGCCTCATCGAACAGACGGAGGACCTGGAATGGATTCCGACCCGGACGGAAGCTGAGGCGCTGCTCTTGGAAAGTCGGTTGATCAAGGCCTTCAAGCCCCGCTTCAACATTGCCCAACGGGACGACAAGCGGTTTCTCCTGGTGCGAATCCACCTTGGCCATCCCTTCCCGAGATTCGAAATCGGGCGGCTCCGCAAGGGGGAGGGATGGACCACCTTCGGCCCCTATCTTTCCTCATCGGCGGCCCGAGCGGCGGTGGATTTCGTCGAGCGCCGCTTCGGGATCCGGAAATGCCGGCCGCTGCGGCCGACGGAGCGGGACTACCAGCACTGTCATGCCGACATCATCCGGAACTGTTCGGCTCCTTGCATCGGACGGGTGACCCCCGCCGAGTATCGGCGCCGGGTGGACGAAGCCTGTGCCTTCCTTTCGGGGCACCGCCCCGAACTGGTTGAGAAGATTAGGCAGGAGATGAAGCAGGCGGCCGACGTCGGCGATTTCGAACGAGCGGCCACGCTTCGGGATACCTGGCAGCGATTGGAGACAGCGGTTCGCCAGGCGCGGTTGATCACTGGCGATCCGGGCCGCCGGCGGCAGCAAGCGGACGCCGGCCTTGAGCAGATCCGGCAGTGGCTCGGTCTTACTCGCCCGCCGCAAAGGATCGAATGCATGGACATTTCGACGATCTCGGGCACCCACTCCGTCGCCAGCCTGGTGTGCGCGCTGGATGGGATCCCCGCGCCTCGGTGGTATCGGCGGTACCGAATCCGGACCGTTTCAGGGGTGGATGACCCGGCCATGATGAAGGAGGTCGTCCGCCGTCACGCCGAGGACATCCGGGAGGGCGAACGACCGGCGCCGGATCTGCTCCTCATGGACGGAGGGCCGATGCAGTTGCGGGCGGCGATGGAGGCCTTTCACGAGGCGGGATTGACCGGAATCACGGTGGCGGCCCTAGCCAAGCGGCGGGAGGAGATCTACCGGGCTGGAGATGGGCTTCATCCCCTCTCGTTGGACCGGGATTCTCCCGGCGTGCTGGTGCTCCGACGTCTCCGGGATGAAGCCCATCGGTTCGCGCTGGCCTACCATCAGCGGCTGCGAAACCGGCGGGTTCGGGAGTCGCTCCTCGATGACATTCCCGGCGTCGGGCCGGCGCGCAAACGACGATTGCTCTGCCGGTTTGGCTCCGTGCGAGGCGTTCGTCAGGCGACACTCGAGGAGCTGGCGGCGGTGCCGGGAATCGGCTGGGCCCTGGCGCGGGTCATCCGCGAGTGGTTGTCGGGCAGCGAAGAGAAGGCGGATCAGACACCGGCCGGTCCCACCTCCTCTTCCTGAAGCAGCTCGCGAAAATAGGCAATCGTCCGGCGCAGCCCTTCCTCGAGGGGAACCTTCGGTTCCCATCCCAGGCGGCTCCGGGCCAGTGTGATGTCCGGCTGTCGCTGCCGCGGATCGTCGGCCGGCAGGGGACGAAAGACGATTCTGGATCGGGACCCTGTCAGGCGAAGGACCATCTCCGCGAGTTCCCGAATGGTGAACTCTGCCGGGTTGCCGAGATTGACAGGGCCGGTGAAATCCGGGGGAGACTCCATGAGGCGGATGAGCCCTTCGATCAGATCATCCACGTAACAGAAAGATCGGGTCTGGGAGCCGTCGCCGTAGAGGGTGATGGGTTCGTTTCGGAGCGCCTGCACGATAAAGTTCGAGACCACCCGGCCGTCGTTCGGATGCATCCGTGGGCCGTACGTGTTGAAAATCCGGGCGACCTTGATGGGAAGACCGTGCTGGCGGTGATAATCGAAGAAGAGGGTCTCGGCGCATCGTTTGCCTTCATCGTAGCAGGCCCGGGGGCCGATGGGGTTGACATGACCCCAATACGTTTCCACCTGAGGGTGGACCTGCGGATCGCCGTAGACCTCGCTCGTGCTGGCCTGAAGGATGGGGACTTTGAGCCGCTTGGCCAGACCGAGCATGTTGATCGCCCCGTGAACGCTGGTTTTGGTGGTCTGAACCGGATCGAACTGATAATGGATCGGCGAAGCAGGGCAGGCGAGGTTGTAAATCACGTCCGTTTCGACGTAGAGGGGGAAGGTAATGTCGTGGCGAAGAAATTCGAAATGCGGGTTCGAAAGGAGCGCACGGATGTTCCGGCGGTCGCCGGTAAAGAGGTTGTCCACGCAGAGCACTTCGCAACGCCGTTCCAGGAGGCGTTCGCAAAGATGGGAACCGAGGAAGCCGGCCCCTCCGGTGACGAGCACCCGGGGACGAGACCAACGGAGTTGTCGGGTGGAGGTCATAGGTGGGTCGTTCTAGGCCCAGAGGACGAGCCCGCTGTCCAGTGGGGAGGCCAGACTGTCCATCCAGGGAAAGACTCGAATGCCGAAAGCATGGCGGCCGTTTTTGCGGACGGTGTAGGTCCCGCTGTAGAGACGGGCGCTTTGATCCACGCCCTTGCCAGTGAGGGTCACCACATCTGGCTGCTCGAGGAAATCCACCCCGTCCGAAGGACCGGCTACAAACTGCACTTGAATCTCTTCCGCTTTCAGATCGCCCGGCTCGACGCGAACATGAACGGTCAGGGCGTGGCCTACTGGCAGAGAATCGCCCAGCAGTCCTTCGACCCGGACTTCCCGGATGCGGAGGGAGGCGAAGCGGGTGGGGATATGCTGTTTCCATGCGGCGATCTGGCGGGCGACGGCGAACTGGCGACGGAAGAGGCTTTGCCATCGCTCGACCATGGGCTCGTAACAGAGTTCGGCATACTCGCGCACCATACGAGCCGACGAGAAACAGGGTGCGAGGGAGGCGATGGCATGTCGGGCCATGGCTACCCAGCGCGTGGGAATTCCGTTCTCATCGCGCGCGAAATAGAGAGGCACGACGGTCTCCTCCAGGAGGGCGTACAGCGCCTGGGCATCGGCTTCGTCGTTCGATTCGGGAATCGGACCGGTGGGGGGAACCGGGGGACCGATGGTCCATCCATTCTCGCCATCGGCGCCTTCGCACCACCACCCGTCGGCGATGCTGAGATTGAGAACGCCATTGACGGCGGCCTTCTGTCCGCTGGTGCCGCTAGCCTCGTGGGGGCGTTGAGGAGTGTTGAGCCAGACATCGCATCCCTGGACAAGCGCGCGGGCCAGGGCCAGATCATAGTCTTCCAGGAAGAGGATGCGGCCGAGAAAACGGGAATCGTTGCAGAAGGCCATGACTTTGCGAATCAAATCCATTCCCTGGCGGTCTTCGGGGTGAGCTTTGCCGGCGAAGAGAATCATGACAGGGCGTCGGGAATGGTTCAAAATCGCCGCGAGTCGGTCGGGATCCCGGAGCACCAGGTCGGCCCGCTTATAGGGCGCGAAGCGGCGGGCAAAGCCGATCACCAGGGCGTTGGGATCGAGCGCGGCCAGAACCTCTTCGCGGCGGGCGCGGGAGGGAGCGTAGTGGAGAAACCGTTCGCCGATATGGCTCTGCACCAGAGTCAGAAGGCGCTCCTTGTTTTCCCGCCGAGCGGCCCAGAGAGCCGCCTCAGGAATGGCGTGAACGCGGTTCCAGGCGTCCGGGGTTGAAACGGGGCAGGACCAATCTACGCCGATATACCGGGACAAGAGTTCCCGCATGGGAGGGGAGACAAACGAGGCCAGGTGAATGCCGTTGGTGATAGGGAAGATGGGAATCTCTTCTGTGGGTAACCCCTTCCAGACCTCCCGCCACATGCGGCGGGCCACGCGGCCGTGAAGACGGCTGACGCCATTGACCCGCCCGGCCGTTTTGAGGGCCAGAACGGTCATGAAAAAGGGCTTGTCCACTTCTCCGGAAACGGACCCCAGACGCCAGAGATCGGACCAGGGGATATGGGCCGCGTTGGCGAAGGGCCGGAGGTAGTATTCCATGATATCGCGATCGAACCGCTCGTTGCCGGCTTCGACGGGGGTATGGGTCGTGAAGACGATAGAACCGCGGACCGCTTCGAGCGCTTCCGCAAAGGAGAGCCCTTCCTCGGCCATCAGCACCCGGATTCGCTCCAGGGCTACAAAGGCGGAGTGTCCTTCGTTGAGATGGTAGACGGCTGGCTTCCGGCCCAAACGGTCCAGGAGACGGCATCCCCCGATACCGAGAAGAATCTCCTGGCGAATGCGAATGTGGCGATCGGCCGCATAGAGTCGCGAAGAGATGATTCGGTCATCCGGTGTGTTTTTCTGAATGTCCGCGTCGAGCAGAAAGAGCGAGATCCGGCCCACGCGGACCTCCCACGTCTGGGCATAGAGTGTTCGGCCTGGCAGTTCGACGGCCACTTCCACGGGCTGGCCGCGATCATCTTTGACGAGCGTCATCGGCATCCGCGTTACATCGTACACCGGATACTCCGCCGCTTGGCTTCCGTCCCGCTCGATCCGCTGCCGGAAATAGCCGTTTTTATAGAGCAGTCCCACGGCGACGAGAGGAAGGTTGAGGTCGCTGGCGGACTTGAGATGGTCGCCGGAAAGGACGCCGAGTCCTCCCGAATAGATGGGGAGGGATTCGTGAAGTCCGTATTCGGTGGAGAAATAGGCGATGGGAGCGCTCCAGGAAAGATGCGTCAGATGGGGGAGCGCGCACCGCGTGTCGGACATGTAGGCGTCGAAGCGACCGAGAATCCGATGGTACCGCTCCAGGTAGTGAGGATCTTCTGCCAGAGCGGCCAATCGTTCCGGATCCGCCTCTTCGAGCCAGCGGACGGGATTGATGCGGTCCGTGGGCTCCCGCTCGCGGGTGGGGGCGAGGGGGGCGAAGAGATCAAGCGCTTCCGGATTCCATGACCACCAGAGGTTGTAGGCGAGCTCGCGGAGGCGTTTCAGAGGCGGAGGCAGGTGCGTGACGGCGGTGAAGGGGCGCAGCAGAGGGGTGATGGAGCCTGTGGCGGGAAAGGTTCGAACGGCCTCGGGGGATCGGGCGGCTTCGGCAAGGAGGCGGGCGCGCTGGGCGGCCTTTTCCGCAGCCAGGCGGAAGGCGTCGAGGTAATTGGGGAAGAAATGATCCCAGGAGGTGCCGAGCGCCGCATGCCGAACGGCGATTCGTTTCTGGTTCAATTCCTCCAAGGGGCAGAGCGCCCACTGGCGCATCAGGGCGCGGAGGGCCTCGGCCGCTTCGGGATCGGGGCGATCCCGGCGCCGCAGGATGCACAAGCCATCCTTTTCTCCGACCGTCTGAAGAGCCCAGAGGCCAAAGCCGGCGAGGTCCGTCGTGACGGTAGGAACGGCCAGCGCGGCGCTTTCCTGGGGAGTGTACCCCCACGGTTCGTAAAAGGAAGGGAAGACGGCCAGATCGAAGACCGAGAGAACCTCGTAATAGGGGCGGTTGAAGAATCCGTCGTGGCCATTGAGGAAGGCGGGAACAAAGATGACCTTAACGGGATTTTGAGGGGTGTTGCGAAGGCCGAGCCGGCGGCAGGCCTGGAAGATGGGATCTTCGGCCTCGTGATAGAGGCGATGGGTGGCGATCCAACCGGCGCCGGGTTCCGGGACGCTGGCCGGGTCCCCCTGAACCGCCTGACGGTTGAGCGATTCGTGGCCGGCCATGACGAGGCAAAAGGCGAGGATTCGGCGGGGAGAACCGGCGAGGTCCTGATTCAAACCGCCCAGAGCCTCCAGAAAGAGATCAATCCCTTTGTTGTGCCATTCGTAGCGGCCGGAGATTCCCACAAGGCGGGTCTCCGTCGGGGGGAGATCGTCACGGAGAAAACGGGAGGCGAGTGTCAGAATTTCACGGCGAACGCTTTCAGGAAATTCCCGGTTCCGGGAATAGTCAGGCAATTGGGAGAAATCCAGACCGTTGGTGGTGATCACGTCCGGCGCCCGGCCAAGAAAGGCTCGGCTTTCCGCCGCCGTGATCTCGCTCACGGTGGTGAAACAGTCGGCCTCCCGGGCGGCGGCCGTCTCCATCGAGAATTTGGCGGCAATGTGATGAGCGGCCGCTTCCCGGGCCGGCGCGATCTCGGCAAGATGCCGATAGAGATTGATGCCGGAGCCAGCCAGCGTACGGCCGAGGATGGTGGCATGGGTGGTGAAGACGGTGCCGATCTCAGGCGCATATTTTTTGACTGCGAGAAGGCCGGCGCCACACATCCACTCGTGAAACAGCGCTACAGCCTGGCCCTCGCCATCCTGGCTCAGCACCCGCCACAGGGCGGCAATGACCTCGCCGCAGGCATAGCTGAACATGACCGGCTCAACGTAGTCCCAGCCTCCCGAGAGCGAATCCACCCCGTACCGCTCCCAGAGCTCGTAGAGAAGTTGCCCCTGATTGTATTTCTTGTCGAAGGAGACGAGAATCACCCGGGGACGCCCGGGGATCAGCCATCGGCCGAATCGGCAGCGAATCTGCTTCAGAGCGACGGCTTCCCGGAAACGGACCCAATCGGGCTCGTCGGTCTCTTCGAATGGCTCGTTGTTTTTCAGATCGGGGCCAAGGAGGACGTACCGGTCGCCAAAATGGTCAACCGTCAGACGGGCTTTGCTGCTGACGACGGTGTGGATCCCGCCGACTTTGTTACACACTTCCCAACTGACTTCGAAGAGGGTGTCGGGCGAGGCGGAGGCAGCCATGCGTTACCGTTTTTTGGAGGAGTTGTTTTTGGAGGATTTGGGTCGGGCGGCGTCCGTCGCGGGTTTCGCCCGGCGGGAAGCGGTCGAAGGCTTTCGGTGCTTGCCTTTGGCGACCGAAACGACCGACGTTTTCGGGGTTGCCGGGGACGGCCCGCGCGTGACGGCCGTCCTGGATTTTTTTGAGGGCGAGGGAGTGCGTTTGTGACGCCGTCGGGCGCTCGAAGGGGAGGGCGA
>Ga0308417_1000203_pt1 | contig 45548 bp, 36 predicted proteins | sample HotsprSampleOS65_FD_203528 | JGI IMG/M metagenome (GOLD analysis project Ga0308417, IMG submission 203528) | Hot spring phototrophic mat microbial communities from Octopus Spring, Yellowstone National Park, Wyoming, United States - 20090730_OS65 ...
AGGACCGACTGGAGAAACTCGAGCGGGACTTATCAGGCCTTAAGACCCAGACGACGTTGCGACCCCCGAGCGGCCCTTCGGGTGGGACCGGAAGCGGATCGATCCCCACGCCGATGCCCGGTCCGGGGACCGACCCACAGGCGAGGAAGGCGATCGTTCGTGTCGTCAACGAGTACCCGGCTCAGGTGTCGATCGTGGTCAACGGCATGTCGTATCGTGTCGCCCCATCGAAAACCGTGGACGTGGAAGTCCCGGCCGGGGAGTTCACGTACCAGCTCCTGGAATCCGGGGGTGCGATCACCCGGAGTACCATCAAGGAAAAGGAAACCGTCACCTTGCGAATCAAATGATCCTGCCGCCAACTGACCCCCCACCGCGCAGCGAATGCCGTGACGCCTCGGGGTTCGTCTCGGCCCTACGGAAGGGACGGCGGGGCGTTACGCGGGCGCAGGATCATCCCACCCGGCTCACAGGGCCGTGCCGGTGCCAAACACATGCCGGCAACGACCACACCACGGCGACGACCACATACCGGATGGGGCCACGAGGCGGGCGTCCTTCGGCCCGCCGGTCGGACCTGTCACCTAACCGCTGAGGCGACCCTCGAAGTCCCGCAAGCCGTGGCGATACGCCTCGACCCAGTCCGGTCGCGGCTCGACCCGATCACGGAAGCGGACCATCTGACTCACGGCATCGGCGGCGGTGTAAGGTTCGACGATCCCACGGCTTCTTCGGCCTTGGGCCTCGGCACCGGCTACGGCCGCGACGGCCGCCCCGAGCGCGGACCCCTCATCGGACACCAGCCGCTCCAGGGGCCTACCCAGCACACTGGCCAGGATCGTCACCATCAAATCGTTCTTCGCGATGCCGCCGGAGACGGTCAGACGGGTAATCGTCTGTCCGGCCCGTTCGTGAGCTTCCACGCCCAGAGCGATCAGGTAAGCGATCGCCTCGAAGCAGGCCCGCAGGCGAACCCCGGCGTCGTGCGGCTCGGCCGGACTCCAGGCCAGGCGGGGGGAAGTGACGCCCAGGGACGGCTCGGCGAAGAGGAACGGGGAAACGCTCACGCCGTGGCAGCGGGGGGGGATCGCCGCCGCGGCCGCCGTCAAGCGCTCCCACTGCTCAGGGCTGAGGTGGGCACCGACCTGCCGGTCGAGGAACTGGGCACCATTCGAGTAGCAACGCATCCACAGGTACGGGCCCCAGTTCAATTTCATGGCGTCGAGTCCGTCGGTCCGGGGCAACCGGGCCGATGACGAATTCACGACCGCCGAGTTCCCCAGGATGATGGCGACGTGACCGGCATCGACGGCCCCACCGCCGATGAGGCCCGCGGCCTGGTCGTCGAGGGTCGGGTAGACCGTCGGACGCACCCCCGCCGGGAGGCCGGCATCGAGCGCGACATGGTCCGCCAGGGGGCCGATCGGCGTCTCCGCCGCGATGATCCGTGGCAGGCACCGCCGGGCCAGTTCACGCAGGTCAGGCTGGGCGATCGCCTCGAGCATTTCGGTTCGCCACTCGTTAGACCGCAGGTCCATCAAGCCGGTGGAAGCGGCCGAGGAGACACTGGTCACGCCCCAGCATCCGGTGAGGTATCCGGCGGCCAGCGGGCCGTGCGGCAAGATGAGCCGGGTGCGCTCCCAGTCGGCCCGGGGCAGCAGGGTATCGGTCGCTCCCGCGGATAGGTGGGCGTCCTTGACCAGGTGCGAGAGCGTGTAACGGACCGCCCACGGCCCCCCGATGAGTTCCCGGCATCGCTCCTGGCCGCCGAGTCGGGCCAGACCCTCCGCGTGGAAAGCGGCCAGGGTCTGATCATTCCAACAGATCGCCCGGCGGATCGGGTTGTGGTGGGCGTCGATCCTGCCGGCGGTGTGGTGGGTGGCCGACACACCCACCACGGCCCAGTCGTTGAGGCGGCCGATGTCGGCCAAGGCCGCGGCGATGGCCCGGGTGGCGGCACGGGCTTGACCCTCGAGCTGCAGCAGATTCAGCTCGGACACCCCGTCTTCGGTCCACAGGTCGGTCGGAAAGCGGACCGCGGCGAGGGTGTGGCCCGTTAGATCGAAGGCCAGTGCCTTCACGCCCCCCGTGCTGAAGTCGTAACCCACAACAACGGCATCCGATGCCAAGTAGCGAAGAGGCTCGGCCATCAACTCCTCCCGGTGTGGTAAAAAGGCTTCGTGCGGCCACCCGAGGGTAACGTATCGGCCCGAGTGTCGACCGCCCGGGACCGGATGCCGGCAGTTTCTCGCCACTCAGACGTTTCCGCAAGCGGTGGGGAACTACAATTCCTCGGACAGGTTTTCCCTGCTCTTCGGAGTGGTCGATGCGTCGCTTCGCCTGCCTGGCCCTGCTATGCGTTGCGGTCGTCGCGAGCCACGCCCGGTCGCAGTCGCCATCCCCGCCGGCCCCCGCCGACGCGGCCACCTCGGTTTACCGCCAGGTGTTGCCCTCGACCGTCTGGGTCCACTCCGACCGGGGCGGCGGCCGCCTCGCCACCGGAACCGGGTCGCTCGTGGACCGCGGGCGACGCCTCGTCCTGACCAACTACCACGTCGTCGGCGAGGTGAAGAAGGCGACCGTCTTCTTCCCGGACTTCGGCCCTGACAAGAAGGCCATACCCGAGCGGAAGCACTATCTCGACCGGGCGAGCCGGCTCGCCATCCCGGGTGAGGTCGTCGAAGTCGATAAGGGGGCCGATCTCGCACTCATCCGGCTCGACCACCTTCCCGCTGACGCGCCGGAACTTCGCCTGGCGGCCCAAAGCCCCGAGCCGGGACAGTCGGTCCACTCGATCGGTAACCCGGGCAAAAGCGGCGCGCTGTGGGTCTATACACCCGGCAAAGTCCGCCAGGTGTACGTCAAGAGATGGAAGGCCAAGCTCGACGAGCGCACGGTCCACGAGTTCAACGCCAAGGTGATCGAGACCGACTCTCCGACCAACCCCGGTGACAGCGGCGGCCCCCTGGTCAATGATGCGGGGGAACTCGTCGGCGTCACCCAGGGCGGGGCGATCGACGCCCAGGCCATCAGCCTGTTCGTCGACCTCTCGGAGGTGAAACGCTTCCTGAACCGGCGTTCCGTGCAAACGATCCGTTCGACCGAACCGCCTACGGCGACGAAGGAGACTGCGACGAAACCGAATCCGACTACTCCGACGAAGCCGACGGCTCCGACGAAGGCGCGCCGGTCCGTGCCGCTGCCGAGTCGGGACGAGGCCGGGTTCTTCTCGGCGGAGGCGTGGCAGGTGGTCGGCGCGACCGCCCACGAACTCCTTCGGGAACGCGACCTCGATCTGCAGGTCGAGACGCTGCCCCGCTTGCCGGGCCTCGACCCCGAACGGGCGAAGATGATGACGCCGGCCGAGCGGGAGGCGGTGATCCGCCGCTACGCGCAGGACAAGGCACGCGACGGGGCGGTGAACGGATTATACGTCGTCGTGTGCCGTTCGCCGGGAATCCTATATGTGGAACGGACCGGGGCGGCCGCCGCGAAAATCTCCGAGGAGACGACCACGAAGATCAAAGAGACGTTGCTGAGTGCGTTCCGGGAGAAGAAGTTCGACGACGGCCTGGTCGCCGCGCTGCAGCTCCTGAGGACTTCCCAAGGTCTGAGCGCTTCCCCGGGTCCGAACGTCGGTAGCGAGGTCAAAAAGTGAGCGACGATCCACCGCTCCCTCCGAGGTCTCCGGACGGCCTGGTACTCTGTGACGACCTGATCTTTTTCAGTCGGATCGCCGGGGCGGCCCGGGCCGCGGGGCTGCACGTTCTGCCGGTGAAGACGGCCCACGAGTTGCTGGCGGCCGCTCAGGCACGTCCGCCCTCGGCGGTGATCCTGGACCTGCAGAACCCGGGCCTGGATGTGCCGTCTTTACTGGCTGATTTGCGGAAGTGTGGCCCGACCCCGCCGCGTGTCATCGCCTATGGTTCGCACGTCGAGGCGGAGGTGTTGCGGGCGGCCCGTGCGGCCGGCTGCGACCGCGTCATGCCCCGGAGTCAATTCGTCGAGCAACTCGAGGGGTCGATCAGGGACTGGTTGGGGCCACGAATCGGTTGAGCCGGGCGGTTGTGCCGAGTACCGGACCGGTCACCCGACGTTTGACGATCGGCCCTGGTCCGGGCTGCCGTGCGTCGGCTCCGTGGCGTCCGTCAGTCCCGGTCGCGTCGTTCGCCACGGGAACCGCCGGCTCCACCGGGTCGAGTACCCCGGCCACCGCGTTCGGACCGGTCGTCGCGGGCCTGCCGGCCGGCCCAGCCGCCGTTCTCGCCGCCCTCCATCGCGTTGAGGACCGCCTTGCGCGACAACTTCACCCGCCCCTGGTCGTCGACGGCGATGACCTTGACCCTGACCATTTCGCCGACCTGAACGACGTCGGACGGGTGGTTGACGTAGCCGCTGTCGAGTTCGGAAATGTGGCAGAGGCCGTCGCGTCCCGGGGCGATCTCGATGAACGCGCCGAATTCCTTGAGGGAGATCACCTTGCCCTCGTACTCGGTGCCGACCCGGATTTCGGCACAGAGGGCCTCGATCCGCCGCTTGGCTTCCTCGACCCCGTCGGCGTCGAGTCCGGCGATGGAGACGGTGCCGTCGTCCTCGACCTCGATCTTGGCCCCGGTCTCCTCCTGCAAAGCGCGGATCGTCTTGCCGCCGGGGCCGATCAGCTTGCCGATGGCATCGGGGCTGATCTTGGTGGTCGCCAGCCGCGGGGCCCACGGGCTGATCTCCTTGCGGGGGGCCGGCAGGGCGGTCAGCATCGTCTTGAGGATCTGCAGGCGGGCCTCCCGGGCTTGCTCCAGGGCACCACGGATGATCGGCTCGGTGATGCCATCGATCTTGATGTCGAGCTGGATACCGGTAACCCCTTTCTGGGTGCCGGCGACTTTGAAGTCCATGTCGCCGTAGTGGTCCTCGTCGCCCTGGATGTCGGTGAGCAGGACGTAGCGGTCCTTTTCGGAGACGAGGCCGATGGAGATGCCCGCGACCGGTCGCTTGATCGGAACGCCGGCGTCCATCAGGGCGAGGGTGCCGCCGCAGACCGAGGCCATGCTGCTCGACCCGTTCGACTCCAGGATCTCGGAGACGAGGCGGATCGTGTACGGGAAGCGGGAAGCCGGGGGGATCACGGCCTTAAGGGAGCGCTCGGCGAGCATGCCGTGGCCGATCTCGCGTCGGCCCGGACCGCGGATCGGCTTGCACTCGCCCACCGAGTAAGGGGGGAAATTGTAGTCGAGGAAGAACTTCTTGGCGTACTCCTCCTGCAAGCCGTCGACCTTCTGCTCGTCGGATATGGTGCCCAGGGTCGCAACCACCAGGGCCTGCGTCTCGCCGCGTTGGAAGATCGTCGAGCCGTGAACCCGCGGCAGCACTCCGACCTCACAGGTCACCTTGCGTAATTCCTTGGGACCGCGGCCGTCGATCCGGGTGCCGCTGAGCGTGATCTCGCGGAAGACCCGCTCGCGTAGGGCCGCGATGGCACTGGCCACCTGGGCGACAGTGTACTTCGCCTCGGTCGTTCCAGCCGGGGGGAGGTATTCCGCGAGGATCTTCTGCCGGAACTCCTCCAGGGAAGTGTTCCGGGCGTGCTTTCCTTTCGTCAGGTAGCGTTCGCGGAATTCGGGGCCGTACTTGGCGTATAACTCCTCGGCCAGAGAGTTGTCGGACACGGGCACCGGGACCACCTTGGGGGGTAACCCGGCCTCGGTGCGGAGCCGTTCGATGCCGTCGATGGCGAGCTGGCACTGGGCGTGGGCTTCGAGGATGGCGTCGGCCATCTCAGCCTCAGGTATCTCCCGGGCGAACCCTTCGATCATGCAAACGGCTTCCCGGGTACCGGCGACGACGAGGTCGAGGTCGCTCTCCTCCATGTCGTCGAAGGTCGGGATGACGACGAGCCGACCCTTGACACGACCGAGGCGGACGGCCCCATACGGTTTCAGGAACGGGATGTCCGAGATGTGCAAGGCAGCACTGGCCCCGATCATGGCGAGGATGTCCGGGTCGTTCTCCTTGTCGGCCGCGAGTACGGTGGCGTGGATTTGCACCTCGTTGAAGTAGTCGGTCGGGAAGAGCGGACGGGTCGGACGGTCGATGAGCCGGGACGTCAGGGTCTCCTTGATGCTGGGGCGGGTCTCTCGCTTGATGAAGCCGCCGGGGAATTTCCCGGCCGCATAAGTCCGTTCGCGGTACTCGACCTGGAGCGGAAAGAAGTCTCGCCCCGGGATCGTCGCTCCCGAGACGGCCGCACAGAGGACTACGGTATCACCGAGCCGGACGAGAACGGCCCCGTGTGCCTGCTTGGCGAGGGTACCGGTTTGCAGGATGAGTGATCTGGTTCCGAAGGGAATTTCGACGCGGGCTGGGTTAACCGCCACGGATGTGGTCCTTTCTGGTGGTAGCGGCAGGGTGCGAACGGGCGGTGCTCGGTCATGGTCGGCGGAGGTGGGGGGACCGAACGGGTCGACCGCATGTCCGGTGAGGTCACCCGCTCGTGTGCCGGGTGCCGCAGAGCGGGTCGCGGACGGTCGCAGGCGGGCGGAACGAGATACGGGAGCCGGGATTACTTCCGCAGGCCGAGCTTGCCGATCACCGCCAGGTAACGCTCCCGGTTGGTCTCGCGGAGGTACTTCAGCAGGTCCGAGCGTTGGCTCACCAGCTTGAGCAGGCCGCGCCGGCTGGAGAAGTCCTTCTTGTGAACTCGCATGTGCTCGGTCAGCTCGTTGATGCGAGCCGTGAGCAGTGCGATCTGTACCTCGGGAGAGCCGCTGTCCCGCTCATCCCGCCGGAACTGGCTGATGAGTTCGGCCTTCCGTTCCTTCGTGATCGCCATCTTCCCGTTCTCCGCAAGCCCTATCCGCCGCGTCGCACTCCTGCCATCAGTAACGAAACGACGACTATTACGACTACTGTAGCAGTTTACTGCCCCTCTGACCAGCGACCAGAGGACCGTGATCAGAAAAACGACAGCCTAACGGCCCCGCCAGCGGCAGCGAGTAGCGGCCACGGGTGGAAGGACGAATCGCACTGTGGCGGCAACTCGTGGTAGGGAGCAGCACCGGCGACCGGGCCGCGGCGGGGAGCAGCCACACAAAATCGGTCATCACTCCTTGCAGGATTATAGACCTTTCCTCGCTTTTTCGGCAGGGGTCATGACGATTTCGTGTGACGATCACCCCCCGGGTCGGTGCAGAGGTCCGCACTCGAGTATGAATTCCAGGGGGTGTAGGGCCGAACGGCCGGTCAGGTCGCGGACCTGGTGCCGGCAGGAGGTTCCGGTCGCCACCACGGTGGCGTTCGGCTGATCGGACAAGGCCGGGACCAGGGCGAGTTTCGCGATGGCGATACTGAGTTCGTAATGCTCCTTTTCGTAGCCGAAGGCACCGGCCATGCCGCAACAACCGGCGTCAAGCACCGTGACAGAGGCACCGGACAACCGCCGCAGTGCGTCGGCCGTCCCGCTCGCACCGACCAGTGCCTTCTGGTGACAGTGCGGGTGGAATAAGACGGTGCCGGCTCCGCCCCGTGGTGGCCCCGGGGAGGGAATCGCGTCGGCCTGCCGGGCCAGCCATGACTCGGCCAGTTCCGCGACGGCGGCGACCCTCCGGGCCGGCGAGCCGGGTAGTAACTCCGGCCACTCATCGACCAAGGTCAGCAGGCAACTCGGCTCCAGACCGAGAACCGGTATCCCGGAACTCGCCAAGCGATCGAGCCTGGCGATCCCCCGGCGGGCCAACTCGCGGGCGTCGGTGAGGAAGCCCTTGGAGATCAAGGCCCGGCCGCAGCATATCCCGGCGAGTTCGACCGTGTATCCCGCTCGCTCCAGCAGCGTGACCGCCGCCCGGCCGATGCCCGGCTCCTGGAAGGTGGTGAAGCAGTCGTCGAGCAGGACCACGCGGCGTGGGTCCGGGGCTACTGCCGCGGCCCCTGAGCGGTGCCGGCGGAACCAGCGGCGGAAGTGGTCCCGGTGCAGTTCGGGCAGGCTGCGGCGGCGGTCGATGCCGGCCAACGCCTCCAGCACACGCCGCACGAGCGGCCGCCGAGAGAGCCAGTTGTTCAGTCCGGCGAACCGGGCCGCCAACGGGAGCAGGTTGTGAAGGTGCCGGATCAGCATGTGCCCGAGGGGGCGACGACGCTTCTCGTAGTAGGCGTGCAGGAATTCGGCCTTGAGCTTCGCCATGTCCACGTTGGCGGGGCACTCGGTCTTGCAGGCCTTGCACGACAGGCACAGGTCCATCACGTCCGCCAGCCAGGACGCCGCCAGGGGCTGGTCGTTCGGCCGCGACCGGTCCAGGGTCCCAGGGTCCGTTCGTCCCTCCTTCCTTTCCGTCGTCTCCGTCGTCTCCGTCCTCTTGGTCCTATCGATCGTCTGCGTCAGGGCGACCCGCAGGGCGTTCGCCCGGCCCCGCGTGCTGTCTCGCTCATCCCGCGTGGCCCGATAACTCGGACACATCGCCCCGCCCTGGGTCTTGCGGCACACACCCGAGCCGTTGCACGCTTCGATGCTACGGAAGAACCCGCCGGAGCGTGAGAAATCAAGGACGGTGGGAGGTTCGGGCGGCAGCGGACCCGGGGGAATTCGCCAGTTCTCCTCCATCGGCGGCCCGTCGACGACCTTGCCGGGGTTCAACACGTTTTCCGGGTCGAAGGCCCGCTTGACCCGACGGAAAGCCTCGTAGACGACCGGGCCGAACATCTTGCGGTTCCACTCGCTGCGGACCAGCCCGTCGCCGTGCTCGCCGCTCAGGCTGCCGTTGAATTCGAGGACCAGGTCGGTGACCTCTTCCATGATCCGCCGCATGGTCACGGCGTCGCGGGGGTCATGGAGGTTCAGGACCGGGCGGATGTGCAGGCAGCCGACCGAGGCGTGTCCGTAGAACGCGCCGTCGGTCCCGTGACGACGGAAGATGTCGCGGAAGCGGGCGGCGAATTCGGGCAGTCGCTCGGGTGAGACGGCACAATCCTCGACGAAGGTCACGGGCTTCCGATCACCGGGCATGCCCCAGAGGAGCGGCACGGCTGAGCTGCGTAACGCCCAGAGGGGGTCGCGGGTGGACGGTTCGAGGGCGGGCACGGCCGCGACCAGGCCGACGGCGGAACCGAGCCGACGCCGGAGTTCGTGGACCCGGAAGGACACGTCCGCGGCGTCGTCGGCACTGAACTCGACCATGAGCAGGGCTTCGGGCCGGCCCCGAATAGCCGCCATGGCGTCCTTAAGGCCGCGTTGCTCGCGGGCCAGATCGATCAGCATCTGATCCATCAGTTCGACCGCCGAAGGGCCGTAATCGAGACAGACGGCCAGGGCCTCGAGGGCCGCCCCGAGCGAATCGAACTGAGGGACGAGCAGCCCGCGGTACTTCGGCCGCGTCACCAGGGCGAGTTCCGCCCCGGTGACGACCGCGAGGGTGCCTTCGCTGCCGACCAGCAGAGGTACCAGCGAGACTCTGGTCCTGTCGGTCCCGTTGTGGGGTTCCCGACCGGACCGGCCGATCCCCGGCAGCAACCCGACCAGGTTATAGCCGCTCACCTTGCGAAGGATCCTTGGGAAGCGCCGCTCGATCTCCGGGGCGTTCTCGTGGACGACGGCATCGACCGCCCGGTAAGCTTCGCCCTCGCGGTTGCGGAGCTCGAGTTTCTGCTCGTACTCGGTCGGCCCGAGTGGCGCGAACGTCGCGCGGCTGCCGTCGGCGAGTACCACCTCGAGGGAGCGGACGTGATCGACGGTCTGGCCGTAGACGATCGAGCGGGCTCCGGCGGAGTTATTGCCGATCATGCCGCCGAGAGTGGCGCGACTGGCGGTCGCCACATCGGGACCGAAGGTCAGGCCGTAACGAGCCAGTTCCCGGTTGAGCTGATCGAGAACGACACCCGGTTCGACGCGGACACGGCGGTTCGTCACATCGACCTCGCCGACGGCATTCAGGTACTTGGAACAATCGATGACGAGGCCCGGACCGATCGACTGTCCGGTGAGGCTGGTGCCGCCGCCACGCGGGGTGATGGGGACGGCGAGGTCGGCGGCGATCTGCACGGCGGCAACGAGGTCGTCGACGGTTCGCGGGAGTACCACCCCCTGAGGACGGATGAGATAGTGGCTGGCGTCGGTGGCGTAGAGGTTCCGGGAGGCGTCGTCGAAGCGGACCTCACCGGAGACGTGCTTGCGGAGGTGGCGCTGGAGGGCGGCGAGCCGCTCGGCTGCGAAGTCGTGCATAAGCTCGGTTATAGGACCGGGGGAGGCGATCATCTCGCCCGTCGCCCCACTGCCGGGCGGGGCGTGGCGGGGTGTCCCGTGGCCGGGGCTTGCTCCGGCGGTTGGGGCACCCTCCGGCCGGTTGGGGCACCCTCCGGTTCACGAGTCCCACGGGGTGAGCCTCACGGAGTGGTAGGTTCGGCATGTTCGGAAATTTCCCTTCAAGTGGCCGTACCGACGGTGCCGATCATTTCGGACAGCAGGACGATACGCATTGTCCGGCTCGGGGTGGTGTATCGGGGGATGCCCACCGGCTGGCCCGGTGGCAGGGTCTGAACCCGGCCCCGGGGGCGGCGACCGGGACCGGGTTGCCGTGTCATGAGGGGGTGATCGGCCGGCGGCCGCCTCGTCCCGCCAGGCTGGCAGAGCAGGAGCGTGCCATGCGAAGGGGATTGTTGGGATCGATCGCGGCAGTAGCGGCCGGCGTGAGCACGGCATGGGGTCAGGCCCCGGTGCCGGACCCGGTGGGAGTGCCGGTGGGGGCACCGCTCGGGGAGACGGTCCCTGCCCCGTCTCAGCCGGGTCCCGGAGTGGCCGGGCCGAACCCGGTGCTCATGCCGCCGCTGACCGTGGGGCCGCCGGGTGATCCCCTGGGTCTGGGGCCGACGGCAACGCTCGGTCCGCCGCCGGGTCCGATGTGGCCGCCGCCGGGTCCGTACACCGCCCCGCTGTTCCAGCCCGCGCCTCCTCTGCCCTACGGGAACGGTGGCTACGGCAGCGCGCCGCGGTTCTGGTTCGATGGCAGCTACCTGCTGGCCTTCGTGACCGATCAACCGATCGGCTTCCCGCTCCTGACGACCAGTGCCCCGAACCAGAACGGCCTACTGGGCCTGCCCTCGACCCTGGAGTTGATCCGCGGCGAGAACATCAAGTACAGCTCGATCAGCGGGTTCCGTCTGAACGGCGGCATCTTCGGAGACGCCGACAAGCGGTTCGGCTTCGAGACCGGGGGGATTTACACGGAGCAACGGAGCGTGACCCGGCGGTTCAGTGCCGTCGCGGATGACCCCTTCGTGTCTGCCGGCATTCCCCTCTTCGCCCGGCCGTTCATCGACACCACCAGCGGGATCAGTTCGCTCGTGATCAGCTCGCCGGACCTCGGGCCAGGAGAGGCGTACCTGTCGACATCCACCCAGCTCTGGGGTGCCCACGCCGGCGGGGTGTGGAACCTCTACCGTTCGGCACCCGGCTCGAAGTGGTCGACCTTCCTCGACGTGTCGGCCGGCTACCGCTTCCTGCAGCTTTATGAGGACTTCCAGTTCCAGAGCTATACCAGCTTCGATCGGTTCCGGGTCATCCCCGTATTCCAGCGGGGGCCGTTCGGGGACCTGATCCAGGTCGGCTTCCGTCTGCTGCCGCTCCGCCAAAACATCGGCGGGGTCACGACCGAGTCTCCGGCCACGGTGTCGATCCGGGACCGCTTCACCGCGACCAACCGCTTCAACGGCGGGTATTTCGCGACCCAGGGCAGCCTCCGCTACGGCATGTTCAGCCTCAACCTGATGAGCCGCGTCAGCATCGGCAACATGCACCAGGTGCTGGAGATCCATGGGGCGACCAACTTCGCCCAACCGTCCCTGCCCCTCAACACCATCGTGCCCCGCAACCAGGCCGGCAGTGCCTTCGGGGGGCTGTACGCCAACGCCACGAACATCGGCAAATTCGACAACGACGAGTTCGCGGTCATCCCCGAGTTCTCGGTCGACCTGGGCATCAACATCACCCGAAGCGTCTCGATGTACGTCGGTTACAACTTCCTCTATGTCAACAAGGTCGCCCGGCCCGGCAACCAGTTGAACCCGTTCATCGACAGCACGACGATTCCGTTCAGTGATAACTACGGCGTCCTCGGTCGGGTCCCGGGCCGGACGCGGCTGTTCGTCCAGGACGATTTCTGGCTGCACGCCGCGAACTTCGGCATGCGGATCAAGTACTGAGCCGCTCCCGCCTGCAAACACCGGAACCCGACCGGATCACGGCCCTTGTCCTTGTACTGACGGATAGGCTCAGACAGACGGCCGGCTGGCACGCTCGTGCCCGTGGGACACCCCCCCACGGGCCGCCACATTTTTTACCTCCGGGAGTCGGTTTAATTCATCCCACCGGATCGACCCCGGCGGTGAAACGCGCTCAGCCGGCGGACGTTCGTCTCACCGAGGCAGCGCGCCCTGCCCGGGTTCTCGCCGGTCGGTACCATAAGCCGGTCGGGGTAAAAAGGTGCTTCCGCGCGTCACACGACGGGTAACTTGTGGGGTGCCATGTCCACGCCGGGTAAGTCCACAACGGGTATCGACGTGGCCGGGGTCGCCGCCCGGATCATCGCCAACATCGAGAAGGTGATCGTCGGGAAGCGTCCCCAACTGACGCTGGCGGTCGCCGCCTACTTCTCCGAGGGACACATCCTCCTCGAGGACGTGCCGGGGGTGGCCAAGACGATGTTGGCCCGTGCCCTGGCCCGCAGCGTGGGCTGCAGCTTCAAGCGGCTCCAGTGTACCCCGGACCTGCTCCCGAGCGACGTGACCGGAGTCTCGGTCTTCAACCAGAAGACCGCCGAGTTCGAGTTCCGCCCCGGCCCCGTCTTCGCCCAGACGCTCCTGGCCGACGAGATCAACCGGGCGACCCCGCGGACCCAGGCCGCGCTGCTGGAAGCGATGGCCGAGCGGCGGGTCAGCGTCGACGGACAGACCTACACCCTCAAGGCCCCGTTCCTGGTCATCGCCACCCAGAACCCCGTAGACCAAGAGGGCACCTTCCCGCTCCCGGAAGCCCAGCTCGACCGCTTCCTGGTCCGGCTCAGTCTCGGCTACCCGAGCCTGGAGGAAGAGAGCAGTATGCTGCTCAGGCTCCAGAGGGGGCACCCGATCGACGACCTCAAGGCGGTCGCCACGGCCGAGGAGGTCGTCGCCTGTCAGGAGGCGGTGCGAGCCGTCCACGTCGACGAGAAGGTGCTGAGGTACATCCTGCAGATCGTCCATGCGAGCCGGTCACACGAGGACGTGCGGCTCGGCGGCAGCCCGCGGGCCTCGATCGCCCTGATGCGCACCGCCCAGGCACTGGCCGCCGTCAGCGGCCGCGACTTCGCCCTGCCCGACGACGTCAAGCGCATGGCCCAGCCGGTCCTCGCCCACCGCATCATCCTCAAGCCGGAAAGCCGGCTGAGAAAGCGCACGGCCGAACTCGTCGTCAAGGAACTCGTCCACGACGCCCGGGTGCCGATCACCGAGCGGCAGAAGGCCCTGGCCGAGGACTTCTTCGACGACTAGGCCCCCCTCGCCGCCTCAGCCGTGCTCGTCCGCCGGGCTTGTCCGCTTCAGCCGTAGCCGTACCGCCGGATCACGTCGCCCCAACGGGCCGTCAGCACCTCCCGCTGCGCGGGCGTGATCTGGTACCTGTTCGTCTCGTAGCCGCGCGTCTGTTCCAGGTACTGCTCGACCCGCGGACGGGCCTTCTCGAAGCCGTCGAGTTCCAGTGCCGCATATGCTGTCCTGAGCACGCCGACCGGGTCGCGGACCAATTCCTCATAACGGACCTCGTGGTAACGCCCCGGTCGCAGCAACGGTCGGGCCTCCTCGAGCCGGTCGTAGATGACCCGGAACTCGCGTAGCACCTTCTCCTCGGTGGCGCGGCCGCTCGGGACCTGGAAGCCGTGCCGGGCGGCCAAGGAGTTCCACAGGTTGACGGTGGACGGGAAGACGACGTAGGGGTCACGCACGATGTGCAAAAACCGGGCATCCGGGAAGATGTCGAGCAGGTGCGGCACCCGGGCGGTGTGCGGCGGCGATTTCAGGACGAGCCGACGCGGGTCGCGAAAACTGACGGTCTGAAGGAACCAATAAAACGTCCGCTTCCAACGGGCCAGTTCGGCGGGCGTCAGACCGGAAAGGTCGAGCGCGCCAGGATCAATCGGCGGGTTATTGGGAAAGGCGAGTTCGGCATAGGTGCTGGGCAGTCCGAGCAGGCAGAGGGCGAATTCGTCTTCCTGCGGCCGGTCCCAGCCCGCCGACATGTTGTCCATCGGCCGCTTTTCGGGAACCAACACCGTCAGATACTTCTTGAAGAATCGCGCGCTGATCAGGTGGTGGTTCGGGTTGAAACAGGCCAAGGTGTCAGGGTAGTGGAATTGTGCGTCTTGGATGAGCAGTTCGTGAAGTAAGGTGCTCCCCGTGCGCCAGTGGCCGATCACGAAGAGCGGCTGCTTCTCGAGGCGGGTCCGCTTCACCTCCTCGCCGTATTGCGCGTTCTGGAGCCAACGCAGGACCAGGTTCACGGTCGAGGAGACCGTCACGATGCCGGCGATGTACCAGTACCGCGGGTGGACGGCGAAACGATTCCTCCAGAGCAACCGCGACCAGGTCACGACGTCGGTGCCCTGAAGGAAGCGGGGGGCCCAGCGGCGCGCCCGGGACTGGGACTTCAGGTCAGTGTCCGGCCTAGCAGGCGTCATCCCGGCAACTCCGCTATTCGGGCTAAAGCGCTATCCAGGTTTTCGTCAGGGGCCGTCTCAGCCGTTGTACCGGCACCCGGTTCAGGGTTAGCATGAGACCGACAGGGATACGAACCACTCGCTTCAGGGACGAGTCTCATGGCCCCGGCCGAGCCGAACCATCGCCAACGACCGACGAGCGAATATACCGTGCTGGCGCGGCGGTACCGGCCGCAGCAGTTCCACGAACTGATCGGACAGGAGCCGATCGCCGCGGCCCTCGTCAACGCCCTCCGCAGCGGTCGGGTCGCACACGCCTATCTCTTCACCGGCTCCCGGGGCGTCGGCAAGACCAGTGCCGCCCGAATCCTCGCCAAGGCCCTGAACTGCGTGGAGGGACCGACACCGACACCGTGCGACCGTTGCGACAGTTGTCTCGGGGTCGCCGCCGGCGACGACGTGGACGTGATCGAGATCGACGGGGCCAGTAACAACAAGGTCGATGAGGCCCGCGACATCCGGCAGAACGTCGGCTTCCGCCCGGCCCGCAGCCGCTACAAGATCTACATCATCGACGAAGTCCACATGCTCACGCCCGGGGCGTTCAACGCCCTCTTGAAGACCCTCGAGGAGCCACCCGAACACGTCAAGTTCATCCTGGCCACGACGGAAGTCCAGAAGATCCCGATCACCATCCTGTCCCGCTGCCAGCGGTTCGACTTCGCCAACGTCGGACCGGATAAGATCCTCGCGCAACTCAAGAGGATCGTGACCGGGGAGGGGCGCGAGGCCGATGACGACGCCCTGCGCCTCATCGCCCGGCGGGCCGGCGGCTCGATGCGGGACTCGCAATCCCTTCTAGATCAAGTCCTTGCAGCCGGCACCGGGAAACTCACGGTCGATCACGTCAGCGCGGTCCTCGGCACCCCCAACGACGAGCGGGTGAGCCGACTCGCCGCCGCGATCCTCGCCGGGGACGCCAAGACCGCCCTCGACCTGATCGCGTCCTGGTCGGAGCAAGGACTGCAGGTCGGCGAGTTCATCGACCACCTCATCGGCTACTGGCGGGCCTTGCTGCTGGTCAACTGTGGGGGGCCGGACCTACGGGAAGTCCCCGTGGCCAGCCCGGCCCAACGCGAGGCGATCCTCGCCCAGGCCGGCAAAATCAGCCTCGATACGATCCTCGCCGGGTTAGATGTTTGGACGACGACCCGCGGCCGGCTCCGTGACATTCCGCACGCGCAAGTCCTGCTGGAGATGGCCGTCGTCCGGCTGTGCCGGCTGGGTGAACTCCTCTCGGTCGGGCAACTCCTCCGGGCCTTGCAGAGTGGCACTCTGGCCGCGACCGCCAACCGACCGGCCGCCGCCCCGGTCTCGTCACCGACCCCGGTCTCGTCACCGACCCCGGTCTCGTCACCGACCCCGGCCCCACTCCCTAGTCCGGCTTCGCCTCCAGCCCCGACACGAGCGGTACTTCATCCCCCGGAGACTGCCGACGGGGCAAAAACCCCGTCGAGAACCCTAACTACCGAGGGGGTAAAAAAAAACGTCGACACGACGGCTGACGAGTACGAAGCGATCGACGGCCCGTTACCGGTACCGGTGTCGGTACCCGAACAACCGACCTTAGCCCTCACGGAGGCAACACTTAATGACGTGTGGGGCCGACTCTTGCGTCAGCTCAAGAGCAAATACCCGATCCTCGCCAAGCACCTCCAACCCGCACAATCCTGTGCAATTTCCGGGCCAAACTCACTGGCGATCCGCTTCTCCCGGGAATATACTTACGCCTACGAAGCCTGCCTCAACGAGGCCAACACACAACGGATCCGGGAGACCCTCAGCTTGATCCTCGGTCAACCCGCCGGCGTGCGGTTCGAGTGTGTGAGCGCTGCGGGCACGACCACAAGCCCCCCGGGCGGTGGCTCCGCCCCGGTCACGCCGGCCGACCACAGAAGGCAACTGCAAAACCTTCCGATGTTCCGGCGAGCTTGGGAGTCGCTCGGGGCCCAGATCTCGCACGTTGATGACGACTTCAACCCCCACGCCCTGCCCCGCAAGCAGACCGAGCCACCCCCCGAAGCCGACCCCGACGAGATCTGAAACCATGTTCAAAGAACTGAGTTCGATGCTCGGCCTCCTCCGCAACCAGGGCAAGATCCAGGAGGAGGCCCTGAAGCTCCAGAACGCGATCGGCAACCTCACGGCCGAAGGCACCTCGGGTGCCGGATACGTGACCGTCAAGGTCAACGGCCGCTTCGAGGTCCTTTCGGTTCGCATCTCCGAGGAAGGCCGCAAGCTCAACGACTATGAGATGCTCGAGGACCTGATCGCGGCGGCGACGAACCAGGCGATGGCCAAGGTCCGACAACTGATCGCGGAAGAAACCACCAAGATGGCCGCCTCTTTGGGTTTGCCGACCGGCCTGTTGGGCGGGGGCAACCTGCCGGGGTTGGGCGGCTAACACCACCCGCCAGCCGTTCGTGTCAGACGGGACAGTGACAGATCGACCGGAGGCCGAGATCGTGGCCGAGGTGAACGGGGCAAAAGGGGTGATCCCACGCCTGCTCGAGGAGCTGACCAAGCTCCCCGGCATCGGCCCGAAGAGCGCCGAGCGGATCGCCCACTACCTGCTGCAAGGCGACCGCCGTAATGCCGTATCCCTGGCCGAAGCCCTCTGGGCCGTGGCCCAGCAGGTCCGCCCCTGTCGCGAGTGCTTCAACCTGACCGACGGCGAGCTTTGCCCGATCTGCTCCGATCCGCGTCGGGACAGCACGCTGATCTGTGTCGTGGAGACCTCGCGGGACGTGACGGCCTTCGAGCGGGCCGGCAACTACCGCGGCCGCTACCACGTTCTGGGCGGTCGGCTCGCTCCCCTCGACGGGATCGGCCCCGAGCAACTGACGTTCGCGGCCCTCTCGGATCGTGTCAGGCGCGGCGGTGTGCGGGAGGTGATCCTGGCGACCAGTCTTACCTCCGAAGGCGACGGCACGGCCCTGTTCGCCTCCAACCTGCTCGCCGGCACCGGGGTCGCCATCACCCGGCTGGCACGCGGGTTGCCAAGCGGTAGTTCCCTGGAACTGGCGAATGCCCAGATGCTCGCCGACGCTTTGGAGGGCCGCCGGGCCTTTTAGTCACGCTGAGCACAGAGCTTCCACCGGTCCACCGGTCGGGTGAGGACCGCTGACGGGCGGATGACGGAGACAGAGCCGATGAGCGGCATGCGATTGGGTATGGACATGGTCATGCGACCGGACCTCAGACAGGTCCCGGCCCCGCGGATGATCCAGTCCATGGAGATCCTTCAACTCCCCATCACCGATCTTCAGGCGAAGATCGAAAAGGAGTTACAGGAGAATCCGTTCCTGGAACGGAAGGAGAAGCGCGGCGAACAGGACAGCGAGGCCGGCGAATTCGATCCCGACAGTACGCCCCTGAAGCACGACGAGACCGGGGACCTGGAGTTCACCCGGCTGGAGATCCTTAACCGCGACTGGGACAACCACTTCAACGAGGAACACCGTGTCAGCCGCGGGGCCTTGGACGAGGAGGGCGACCGGAAGCTGGAGGCGATGGCGAACATGGCCAACCGCCCGCAGTCGCTCCAGGACCACCTGGCCGAGCAACTCGCCGAGGCCGACCTCGACGAGCCGCAGAGACGACTCGCCCGGCACATCTGTAGCTTCATCGACCGCACCGGCTACCTCGGCACCCGCGAGCGGGCCAGCGAGGACGACGAGAAGGAAATCTTCCGGCCCGTCAGCCTCGCCGAGATCGCGGCCAGCTACGACGAACCGACCACGGTCGAGAGGGTCGAGCAGGTGCTTCTGGAGGTCGTTCAGAAGCTCGATCCGCCCGGGGTCGGGGCCCGTGACCTCAAGGAGTGTCTCCTGTTACAACTGACCCCCGAGACGCCGCACCGCGACCTGCTGCGGGTCATCATCCGGGACCACCTCGAGGACGTGGCCTATAACCGTATCCCGGTCATCCAGCGGGCCACCCGGCTCGACATCCCCACGATCCAGGACGCCATCACGGCACTCCAGCACCTGGACCCCAAGCCGGGACTGAAATTCTCCGACTCCGAGACCCTCTACGTCATGCCCGACGTCATCGTCGAGCGGACCGACGACAACGATTACCACATCCGTCTGACGGAGGAGTGGGTTCCCAAGATCCGCATCAGCAAGCGAGCCGTCGAGTTGCTCAAGAACAAGGACTTGCCCGATGACGTCCGCGACAAGCTCCGCAAGAAGCTGCAATCGGCCGACTGGCTCGTCAAGGCCGTGGAACAGCGCCGCAACACCCTCCTGAAGGTGACCCGGGCCATCATCCAGCACCAGAGGGCGTTCCTCGACTTCGGGCCGGAGTACATCCAACCGCTCAAGATGCAGCAGATCGCCGACCAGGTCAAAGTCCACGTCACCACCGTGAGCCGGGCCGTCGATGACAAGTGGGTGCAGACCCCCCGCGGGGTCTTCCCGCTCAAGCGGTTCTTCGGCGGCGGCAAGGCCAACAACCAGACCGGCGAGGACGTGGCCTACGAGGTGATGAAGCAGAAGCTCCTGGAGATCGTCAGCGACGAGGACAAGTCCAACCCACTGTCCGACGAGGAGCTGGTGACCAAGCTCCGCGAGGCCGGCTACCCGGTCGCCCGTCGCACCGTGACCAAGTACCGCAAGATTCTCAAGATACCGTCGAGCCGACAACGCAAGGATTGGTCGCGCAACTGCTGACCGGCAAGGACATGATACCCGACTTCACGGCCGAGGAGGCCCGCATCCGACAGGGCGGCGGAGCACAGGCCGTCGCCCGCCAGCACGAGAAGGGCCGGCTCACGGCCCGGGAGCGGATCGCCAAGCTGCTCGACCCCGACAGCGACCTGTTCGAGATCGGCCTGTGGGCCGCCTGGGAGATGTACCCCGAGTGGGGCGGAGCCCCCGCGGCCGGGGTGGTCACCGGTATCGGTAACGTTGCCGGTCGGCCGGTGATGCTGATCGCCAACGACGCCACCGTCAAGGCCGGCGCGTTCTTCCCCATGACCTGCAAGAAAGTCCTGCGGGCCCAACGGATCGCACTGGAGAACCGCCTCTGCCTGGTCTACCTGGTCGACTCCGCGGGGGTCTTCCTGCCGCTGCAGGACGAGGTCTTCCCGGACGAGGACGACTTCGGCCGCATCTTCCGCAACAACGCCGTCATCTCCGCCGCCGGCATTCCTCAGTTCGCGGCGATCATGGGCAACTGCGTGGCCGGTGGCGGCTACCTGCCGGTGCTGTGCGACACCCTCCTAATGACCGAGGGCAGTGGCCTGTACCTGGCCGGACCGGCCCTGGTCAAAGCCGCCATCGGTCAAGTGGTCGATTCCGAAACCCTGGGCGGGGCCGCGATGCACGCCGCCATCAGCGGCACCATCGACTACCGCGAGCCGACCGACGAGGCGTGCCTGGAACGCCTCCGCAGGCTCATCGCCAACTTACCCCCCGAAAGCCGCCCCGCCGTCGACGTCCGAGCCTCGGCCCCGGACCGCGACCCGACAACCCCTCCGCCCGAGGAGTTCGAACCTTTCACCCGACCCGAATACGAGGTGCGCGACCTGCTCGCGCGGGTCCTCGACCGGGCCCCGTTCGACGAGTACAAGGCGGAATACGGCAAGACCTTGGTCTGTGGATTCGGTCGGCTCGGTGGCCAGCCCGTGGGGGTGGTGGCCAACCAGAAACTGCGGGTCAAGCCGGCCGAAGGACCGCTCCAGTTCGGCGGCGTCATCTACGTCGATTCCGCCGACAAGGCCGCCCGCTTCGTCATGGACTGCAACCAGTTGCGCGTGCCGATACTCTTCTTCCAGAACGTCAACGGGTTCATGGTGGGTCGGGAATCCGAACAGGCCGGCATCATCAAGTCCGGGGCGAAGCTGGTCAATGCCATCGCCAACAGTGTGGTTCCCAAGATCACGGTGATCACCGGCGGCAGCTACGGGGCCGGGAATTATGCCCTCTGCGGCAAGGCCTTCGACCCGCGGTTCATCCTGGCCTGGCCCACGGCGAAGTACGCCGTCATGGGCGGCGAGCAAGCCGCCAGCACACTCCTCGACATCCAGGTCCAGGCCCTCAGGCGACGGGGCCGGGAGCCGGACGCCAACGAACTCGCCGAGCTGCGGGAGAAGGTCAAGGCGAGTTACGACGCCCAGACCGACGTGCGCTACGCCGCCGCCCGCCTGTGGGTCGATGCCATCATCCGTCCCGAGCAGACCCGCTCGGCCCTCCTCAAGGCAGTCGCCGTGGCGACGCGATACGACCCGGGCCTGCCGTTCAAAACCGGCGTGCTGCAGACCTAGGCGATGACATTCCACATTGTCAAAATCGGTCAGGATTTCGCACAATGACTCCGACCGCCCTGCCGCTTCCGGGCGACACACGCTACGCACTGGCGAGAACGGGATGAAACCGCACCGCGTCGGGGATGGCGAGCGCTCACTCGCCGTCTTCATCGACTTCGAGAACATGGGGCTCGGCTTCAACAACAGCCGGGAGAAGTTCGAGATCAACAAGGTCCTCGAGCGGCTCGTCGAGAAGGGCAAGATCGTCGCCAAGAAGGCCTACGCCGACTGGTCCCGGTTCGCCAGCTACACGACCGGCCTGCACGAGGCCGCCATCGAGCTGGTCGAAATCCCCCGCCGGGGCATGTCCGGCAAGAACTCGGCCGACATCCGGCTGGTCGTCGACGCCATGGACCTGGCCTACAGCAAGGACCACATCGACACGTTCGTGATCGTCTCCGGGGACAGCGATTTCTCCCCGCTCGTCTCCAAGCTCAAGGAACTCGGCAAGCACGTCATCGGGCTGGGACTGGCCGACGCCACCTCCGACCTGCTCCGCGACAACTGCGACGAGTTCATCTACTACGAGGACCTCGACCGGGCCCCGATCATCCCGGTGAGCGTGAACGAACAGATCCCCGAGAAGAAGCGCAAGGTCTTCGCCCTGCTCCTCGACTCGCTGCTGGCCCTGCGGCGGGAAAATAAGGAAATCATCTACTCGTCGATGCTCAAGGACACGATCAAGCGGAAGAAGCCGTCCTTCAACGAGGAGTACTACGGTTACCGCACCTTCAGCGAATTGCTCGAGGACGCCCAGCGCTACGGCCTGATCGAGATCGAAAAGCACAAGTCGAGCGGCATGTACGTCGTCAACCGCTTCGGCCTGGAGATGAAGGGAGGGACGGCCACGAACACGACCCCGACGGCCACGCGCAACGGCAACGGCAGCAGTGGCAGTGGGAGGACAGCGGAAGCGGCCCATCCGACCCCACCGGACCTGCCGGCCCCGCCCGCCCGTGCCTCCACTCCCCCCGCCGCGGCGACGACCGCAGCGGCTGCGTCCACAGCCCACCCCGCACCCGAACGAGTCAAAAAGCCGTCGGCGACCCGACCGACCCGCCCGGCCGAGAAGCCACCCCCGCAGTCGCCGCCCCCGGCGGAACGCACGCTACTGCTGCCCGACGAGCCGATCGCCCCGTTGGAGCGCCCCCTCGGGCGGGCCTTGGTCGAGGAGATCGACGATCTTTACGATCCGGACGAGGTACCGTCGTATCCACCGGCCCGACCGGAGAGGCCCGTCAGTAAACCGGCCGCGGCCCCGAAGCCGACCGGCAGGCCGAGCGTTGCGGCCAAGCCGTCGGGCAAAGCCGCCCCGGCCGTTAACACAAGCCCAGCCGCCCACACCAGAAGGACCAAGCCCGGGTCGAAGCCGCCCCCGTCCGCGCCGGGCCAGCAGGACGCAGCATCGAAGCCGCCCCCGACCGCGCCGCCCGCACCGCCCTCGGCCGCCAATCGGGCAAAGCCGGCTAAGCCGCCTCCCGCACCACCCCCCGATGATGACGACTTCGGGGCGGGCCTGGTCTGAGCATCCGCACGGCCCGTTGCCGGCCCGGGCCGTCGCCGCCCTTGATACGGCCGAGTACACTTCGTGGTAACTTCACAATCGCCAGCCTGCGACCCGGAGCCGAGACGTGCCACTGCTCTTCGCCGCCACGCTGTTCGTCAGTGCGTCGCTGCTCTTCATGGTTCAGCCGATGGTCGGGAAGATGGTCCTTCCCCTGCTCGGGGGCAGCCCGGCGGTGTGGAACGCCTGCATGGTGTTCTTCCAGCTGTTGCTCTTGCTCGGCTACCAGTACGCCCACTTCGTGACCGGCAAGTATGACACGAAGCGCCAATGGCTGATCCATCTGGCGGTGCTGGCCCTGCCGCTGGCGGCGTTCGTCTTGTCCCTGCTCTTGGGTGCCCGGCACAGCCCGATCGCCATCGTCGAGTCGCTGGCCCCGAGCGGGCAGGGCAGCCCGGTCCTGAGCGTGCTGGCCCTACTGACGGTGGCCATCGCGATACCGTTCTTCGTCATCTCGACCAGCGCCCCCTTGCTACAGAAGTGGTTCGCCTATACCGGCCACCCCAGCGCCCGCGACCCGTATTTCCTTTACTCGGCCAGTAACCTCGGGAGCATGATCTCGTTGTTGGGCTACCCGCTGCTCATCGAGCCGAACCTGAGCATCGTCGGTCAGGCGTGGCTCTTTGCCGGGGGGTTTGTGGTCCTGGCAGGAATGATCTTCGTGTGCGGCCGGGCCGCGACCCACCCGATCGGGACGCCACCGGTCGGGGCTGTCCTGACTTCTCCCCCGCGGGGTGCCACCAAGCCGGACGCCCGGGCAAGTGCCGGAAGAGCAGAACCGACCCCGGTCCCGGCCCCACCAAGCGAGTCCGCCCCGGACCCGCTCCGTAAGCTCCGCTGGGTCTTTTTGGCCTTCGTACCCTCTACCCTGATGCTCGGTGTCACCTTCCACATGACGACCGACATCGCCAGCATTCCGCTGCTGTGGGTCGGGCCACTCGCACTCTACCTGCTCACCTTCATCATCGCCTTCGGTCGCGTCCCGGACTGGTTCCGGGTCGTGATCGGCAACCTGGCACCGGTGCTGATCCTGCTGCTCGTGTTCGTTTTGATCTCGGGGGTCAACCCCGGCGTCGGCATCACGCTGCTGCTGCACATGCTCACCTTCTTCGCGGCGGCCCTGATGTGCCATTACGAACTGGCCCGCGACCGGCCCAGCCCGAAGTACCTGACCGGTTATTTCCTGCTCATGTCGATCGGCGGCGTGCTCGGGGGGGTCTTCAACTCACTGGTCGCCCCGCTGGTGTTCCCCCATGCTTTTGAGTACCCGATCGCCCTGATCGCAGCCTGCCTCATGGTGCCCCGACTGGTAGGGGGCAGCCCGGAAGCGGCCGCCGCGATGCCAGCGGACCGGGGCCGGTCTCGCCAGCAGAAAATCGCCCTCGCCCTGGACCTACTGATCCCGGTCTTGCTCGGCGTGACGTTCCACTACCTGCGGTTGCTCCCTACCTTGGATTGGTTCGAAAGCTGGTGCAAGGGTGTGGCGACGACACTCAGCCTGGCCCCGGAGACGATCCGTGTCATCTTCGTCTTCGCCGTGCCGGTGATGATCTGCTTCTTCTTCGTCGACCGGCCGCTGCGCTTCGCCCTGTGCGTGCTGGCGGTCCTCGGCTACTCGTCGTATCGGGAAGCCTCCCGGGGCCTGATCCACTCGGAACGGAGTTTCTTCGGCATCCTGAAGATCGAGGAAGATGTCGATCTACAGCGGCCGATCTTCCGCGACGAGGACGGCAAGCTGAGGTGGTGCGGGCAGATCGAGTACTACCGGCTCGTCCACGGCACGACCTTGCACGGCACCCAGGTCCGAAAGCTGGATAACAACGTCCTCGACATGTTCCAGGCGATGACGGCCCTGCACCCGTGGGACAACATCGTCGTGGCCGGGGCCAACCACGCCTTCAACCCGCGCGAGGAGCCGCTCACATACTACCACCGCACCGGACCGGTCGGGGCGATGGTCTCGGAACTGCGGACCCGCAAGGGCGGGGCCGACGCCAAAAGCCCCTTCGCCATGGTCGGGCTGGGCACCGGAAGTGCCTCGTGCTACGTCCTACCCGGCCAAAGGCTCACCTTCTACGAGATCGACCCGGCCGTGAAACACCTCGTGGCCGACACCGACGCCTACTTCAGCTACGTCACCGACGGCCGCAGACGGGCCCGGCTCGCCCCCGGCGGCGACCTCGACATCCGCATGGGCGATGCCCGCCTGAAGCTGAAGGAAGACACGGACGCACGGTACTCCTTGCTGCTCGTCGACGCCTTCAGTTCCGACTCGATCCCGGTCCACCTGTTGACCGTCGAGGCCGTGCAACTCTACCTGGACCGCATGCCCGAGGACGGCATCTTGGCCCTGCACATCTCGAACAAGTTCGTGCGGCTGGAACCGGTCGTCTCCGCCATCGCCAAGCAACTCGGCATCGACTGCCGGGTCTGGAACGACGACGGCGAACGGCGACCCGGCAAGACCGCCTCGAGTTGGGTCGTCCTGGCTCGCAAGCGGGAGTACCTCGGCAGACTGTACTCCCCGATCGGGGACCTGGTCTTCCCCACCGCCCCGGACGCCCGGGGGAACGAACGGATGCAGGTCTCCATGGAGGGCCAACTCTTCATGGGCCTGGTCGCGGACCACGACGAGTTGCTCGGCACCGGCACGCGGAAGGCCAAGTACCTCGAGCTGAACGAAGCCTCCGACCCGAAGGCGGCCTGGCTCGCCTGGGTGACCGACAAACTGGCCCGAACCACCGATCCTGTCCTGCGGCAACGGCTGCAGATGTATGAGGACCTCATCACCCGCTATGGCCCGTCCCGAACATTCCAGGAGGTCATGATCCTGGAACACGGGCACGCCTTCCGCAAGTTGGAGGTCATGACCGACGTACCGGCCTGGACCGATGATTATTCCGACGTGCTGCGGGTCATGATGATCCCCGAACTGCAACGGGTGAGAAAATTCTTCGGCCTGCCGACCCCGATCGAGCGGTGAGTGAATCGAGCGGTGAGTGAACGGGTGGTCGGTGTGGTCGGGGCCAGTGCCCGCGCGGCCGTGCATTCCCTGGCGCGGGCGGGCTACTCCGCCTGGGCGGTCGACCTGTTCGCGGACCGCGACCTGTCCCGGGTCGCGCCGTGCGCCGTCTGTCCGATGCAGAAGTATCCCGCAGCTCTGCCCCGGCTCGCCGCAACCTTCCTCGCCGGCCCGGTCCTTTACACCGGCGGCCTGGAGAACCATCCCGAGGTGGTCGCGGAACTGGCCGGGGCGCGCGAATTGTGGGGCAACACGCCTGACGTTCTCAAGCGCGTCCGTGACCCCTATCGACTCTTCCCGAATTCGGTATCCCCGACGGTCTTGCCCGCCGACCGGCCCGCCGACCTACACACCGACCTACACACCGACCGACCCGTCGTCTTACCCGTGGTCGTACCGCGGGGGCGAGCTTGCCCCGGCGCGGGCCGATGGCTGCGAAAGCCGCTGCGTTCGGCAGCCGGTCACGGCATACGGCCGGCCCGACCCGGCGAACCACCCCACCGGAACTTCTACTTCCAGCAGTTCGTCACGGGGCAGCCGATGTCGGCCGTCTTCCGGGAGGGCGAGTTCGTCGCCGCGACCGTGCAACTCGTCGGCACCTCCTGGCTACACGCGCGCCGGTTCGGCTACTGCGGCAACGTCGGTCCGCTCACGCTTCCGGTCGCCGCCGAGCGCAGGCTCCGCTCGTTCGCCAGGCGTCTGAGTGACGATTACGGGCTACGCGGGGTCTGGGGGATCGACTTTCTCTTCGATGGCGACACACCCCGCATCGTCGAAGTGAACCCACGCTACACTGCCTCGGTCGAGGTGATCGAGTACGCCACGGGGTGTTCCCTGCTGGACCGTGGTGTGACCAACCCGCCGAGGGGCGGCGCGAGCCGGTACGTCGGGAAGGGGGTCTACTTCGCGCCGCGAACACTCACCTTCCCCGCCGGCGGTCCGTGGGATGACGACCTGGACCGAGACTTCGACCCGTGGCGACTTCCCGGCTTCGCCGACATCCCCCGGCCGGGTGCGGTCTTTAACGCCGGCCAACCGGTCATGACCTGCTTTACGACAGGTTCTTCCCTTGCCGAGTGCCAGGAACGCTTACAATCGCGGGCAGCGGAACTCGATCAACTCCTTGGCGGACAACGATCATGACTCTGAACGACCGAGCCAACCGGATCGCCGACCAGATCGAACGGGATGCGTCACGACTGCGGGTTTCGGTCACGAAGGTGGCCGGGGCCCGGGTGATCGATTGTGGCGGGGCGGTGGTGGGTAGTCTCGCCGCCGGACTCGCCATGGCCCGCGTCTGTCTGGCCGACCTGGCCGATGTCAGTTACGTCGCCTACCCCTGTCCTGAGATCGGCGGCCCGGCCGTCCAGGTCGTGACCGACGAACCGGTGATCGCCTGCCTGGCGTCACAGTATGCCGGTTGGCACGTCCACGTCGGCAAGTACTCCGCCATGGCTTCGGGACCGATACGGGCCTTGGCCGGGCGGGAAGAACTGTTCCGGCACATCCCCGGTCAGGAAGAGTCGGCCAACGCGGTGGGTGTCCTGGAGACCCACCAGCACCCGAGTGCCGAGGTCGTGGCCGCGATCGTCGCCAAACTCCCGCCGGTGGCCGAACACCTCACGCTGCTGGTCGCCCCCACGACGAGCCTGGCCGGGACTACCCAGGTCGTCGCCCGGTCGGTGGAGACCGCCCTACACAAGCTCCACGAGTTGCATTTCGACGTCACCCAGGTCGTCTCCGCCTACGGGGTGGCACCGCTGCCGCCGGTGGCCACGGAATTCGTGCAGGCCATCGGCCGCACGAACGACGCCATCCTTTATGGCGCGACGGTGACCCTCTGGGTCCGGGCCGACGACGAGTTGCTCGCGGCGATCGGGCCGAGGCTGCCGGCCTGTGCGTCACGCGACCACGGCGTCCCGTTCGCGGAGGTCTTCTCCCGCTACAACGGGGACTTCTACAAGATCGACCCGCTGCTGTTCTCCCCGGCCGAGGTCGAGTTCCGCAACCTGAAGACCGGGAGGTGCCACCGCTACGGCCGGGTCGAGCCGGGCCTGCTCCGCAAGTCGTTCGGGCGGGAGTGATGCGAATCGCCATCGTATCCGCGGGCACGGGCTGGCACGTACAGGACCTGATCCGCGCGGCGAACGAACACCGGGTCCGGGCCGAGGCCGTCGATTTTCGCTCCCTCTCGGCCGGGGTCGAGTGCAGCCCCCCGCCGCTCGCCGGCTTCGACGCCGCCCTGATCCGCACGGTTCCCGCCGGCTCACTCGAGCAGATCGTCTTCCGCATGGACCTGCTCCAGAGCGCCGCCGGCCGCGGGGTCCGCGTTCTCAATCCCCCCCGGGCGGTCGAGACGTGCGTGGACAAGTACCTGACCAGCGCGCGTCTGTCCGCGGCCGGGCTGCCCACGCCGCCGACGCACGTCGCCCAAAAGTCCGAAGACGCCCTCGAGGCCTTCCGGCGACTCGGCGGCGACGTGGTCGTCAAACCGATCTTCGGGGCCGAGGGGCGGGGTATGCAACGGGTCAGCGACCCGGAACTCGCCTGGCGGACCTACCGGGTCCTCGAACAGACCGGACAGGTCATCTACCAGCAGAAGTTCGTGCCACACCCCGGCCATGACTACCGCGTCTTCGTGCTCGGCGGCCGGGTCCTGGCGGCCATGCGCCGGACGAGCAGTAGTTGGCGAACGAACGTGGCCCAGGGCGCTCGGGCCGAACCTGTTATGCTCAGTGACGACGCGCTGTCACTCGCCATCCGGGCTGCGGCGGTCGTCGGCTGTCCGGTCGCCGGGGTGGACCTGCTGCCGGGGCTGGGGAACGACCTCTTCGTCATCGAGGTGAACGCGGTGCCCGGCTGGAGGGCACTCGCCCCGACCTGCCGCGTCGATGTGGCCGCCGAGATCGTTCGTTACCTGGTGGGAGACTACCGGCCGTGACACCGCACGCTCTGGCGCTGCTAGCCCAGACCGCTTGCCTTTGGGAAGTATGCTCGCGCAAGGTCGGCAACGTGCACCCCCGTGCCGACTTCGCCGACGCCGGTCTCATCGACTTCGCCCTCAGTGCCGCCGCGATCGGACTGGCGCTGCCGGAGACGGCCAACCTGCCCCTCGGTGCCGCGGTCTACCGGCTGGTCCAGGAAACCCGCCCGGTCACGAGGAGCAACACGAACCTCGGGATCGTCCTGCTGCTGGTACCGCTCACACGGGCTTACGGGCACGACGGCCGGCGTCTGGGGGTCGGATCGGTGCTGAGTCGCACCACGGTGGAAGATACCCGTCGGGTGTACGAGGCCATCCGGCTGGCCCGGCCCGGCGGACTGGGGACCGCCGGCGAGCAGGACGTGTACGACGTACCGACCGTAAATCTGCGGGAGGCCATGGCCCTGGCCGCCGAGCGGGACCTGATCGCCCGGCAGTATGCCAACGGCTTCGCGGAGGTGTACGAGTTCGGCGTGCCCGTGCTGCTGGAGGCGTTCGAGCGCTTCGGCTGTGTCGAGGCGGCCGTGATCGACTCGCAACTCCGCTGGCTAGCCCGGTTCCCCGACTCGTTGATCGCTCGAAAGAACGGCCCGGCCGTGGCGGAGGCAGTGGCCCGGCGGGCGGCTGAGGTCATCGAGATCGGCGGACTCGCGACCCCGGAAGGCCGACGGGCGGCTCAGGCCCTCGACCGCGACCTCCGCCGCGACGGCAACCGGCTCAACCCCGGCACGACCGCCGACCTCATCACCGCTTGCCTGTTCGTGGCTCTTCGGGAGAATAGGTTAGCCCCGGTCTCCCCGTTCCGCTGGCAGGCTCCCGACTGGCTCTGACCCATGCCCACCGAGCGCTTCAAGGTCCACGTCACCAAAGACCACCTGGTCTTCTGCTGTGGGCACTTCATCAGTTACCACGGGCACAAGTGCGAACGGCTGCACGGGCACAACTACCGTGCGGCGGTCGAGGTCGAAGGGCCACTGACCGAGGACTACTACGTCTTCGACTTCGTCACCCTCAAAGCCCGCACGAAAGAGATCACCGACGAACTCGATCACCACATGCTCCTGGCGACGCGTAACCCGGTCATCCGCGTCATGGAGGCGGCCGACCGTGTGGACGTACACTACCGGGACCGTCGCTGGGTCTTTCCCCGTGAGGATTGTGTCCTGCTGCCAATCGAGAACACCACGGCCGAACTCCTGGCTCGCTATATCGGCGGACGTCTCCTGCGCTCGCTCCGCGAGGTCGATCGCTTCATCCCCGAACTGCTGCGGGTCGAAGTCGAAGAAGCCCCGGGACAGAGCGCGACCGTGGAGTTGCGGACCTGACCGGCTCACCGGAGTGATCGCAGCCGGCCCAGACTTCACACACACACTCGCCCCCGGACGATGCGGAGGACGCTCGTGCTCGCCGAACCCGACCGCACGGCCTACGACCTGAACTTCCGGCTATTCGGTTTCCCCGTCCGGGTTCACCCCTTGTTCTGGCTCGGGGCCGTGCTGCTCGGGGCGGATTACCTCCGGCTGGGGATCGAATACCTCGTGATGTGGGTGGTGGTGGTATTCGTGTCGATCGTCCTCCACGAGTCGGGGCATGCCGTGGCCTACCGCCGATTCGGCAGCTCTGCGCGGGTCGTGCTGTGGGTCTTCGGCGGAGTAACGATCGGCAACCCGGAAGTCGCGACGCGAAACCAGAAGGTCCTGGTGTTGCTCGCCGGGCCGTTCGCCGGCTTCCTGTTGTGTGGCGTGCTGTACGCTTCCCACCTCGCCACCGGTTGGGGTTCGCTCACAGGCGGACTTTTCGTCGCCTCGTTCTATTCGGCCCTGATCTTTGTGAACCTGTACTGGGGCGTCTTGAACCTCTTGCCGGTCTTCCCGCTCGACGGCGGACAGGTCTGTCGCGAAGTGTGCCGATCGCGCTGGGGCGGGCGGGGCGTGAGGATCGCCTACCAGGTCTCGATCGGGGTCGCCGTGGCCGTCGCGGCCTACGGTATCCTGTGCGAGATCGACCGCCGTTCGGGCGGCACCGGGCTACTGGCAACCCTTCCGTGGTGGTTCCCCCGCGGCAGCTTGTTCTCCGCCCTGCTCTTCGGACTGCTCGCCTACCAGAGTTACCGACTGCTGCGGTTGTCCGGTGGCGGGTACTACTACGATGCGCCCGGCGACCGGCTCCCGTGGGAACGGTGAGCCGGGGATCACTGCTGGCTGGCAGCGGCCAGAAGGGGCGCGCGGGTTCAATTCTTAGTCTTTTTTCTTCTTCGGAGGGAGGAAGAGAGTACCGAACGCTTCGCGGGGTGTTTCCTCGGGCACCTTCAGCTCCTTTCGCAGGCGGTCGAGTTCGTCCCGGAGTTGTCGCACCGTGGCGGCGTAGGCCGGGTCGCGATAGAAGTCCTGCGTTTCCCGCGGGTCTTTCTGCCGGTCATACAGCTCCCAGTAGTCCGGGTCGGGCTTGCCCTCGGCTCTGGGAACGTAGAAGCGGACGAGCTTGTAGCGGTCGGTGACGACGCCGTAGTGCGGCATAACGCGGTGCGGTGTGGGGTACTCGAAGTATTCGTAGTAGAAGCTCGTGCGCCAGTCCTGGGGCTTGTGGCCCTTGAGGAGGGGCAGCAGGCTCGCCCCTTGCATCTCGGGGTCGGCGGGGACGCCGGCGGCCTCCAGGAAAGTCTGGGCCAGGTCGAGGACACTCGTGATCTCCGGGACGACAAGGCCCGCCTTGGCCACCCCGGGCCAACGAATCAGTAGCGGCGTGCGCAACGATTCCTCGAAGACCCACCGCTTGTCGAACCAGCCGTGCTCGCCGAGGAAAAAGCCCTGGTCGGAGGAGTAGACCACGAGCGTATTCTCGGTCAGCCCCTCCTCATCGAGGCACTTGAGCAGCTTGCCGACCGCCTCGTCCACGGCCCGGACGCAACCGAGATAGTCGTGCAGGTAACGGTTGTACCGCCAGCGGACGAGTTCCTGGCCGTCCAGCTTGGCCTCACGAAAGGCGGCGTTGCGAGGCTCGTAATAGGCATTCCAGAGCTTCAACTGCTCCGGTCCGATGCCCGGCGGCGGGACGAGCTTGGCGTCCTGGGCCGTGAAAGTCTTCGCCAACGTCATGTCCTGTTCACGGACGGCGACCCCCCGTTTGGAGTAATCCTCGAAGAGGGTCTCCGGCTCGGGGTACCTGCGGTCGTTATCGTGCCCCAGGTGACGAAGGGCCGGTGACCACTCGCGATGGGGGGCCTTGTGGTGCGACAGCAGCAGGAACGGTTTCGATCTGTCACGCTTCTTGATCCACTCGACGCTGAAGTCGGCGATCAAGTCGGTGACGTAGCCCGGGTGCTGGACCGGTTTGCCGTCGCGGATCATCGACGGGTTGTAGTACCGCCCCTGACCGGGAAGGATGTGCCAGTGGTCGAAGCCGGTCGGGTCCGTCACCAGGTGCCACTTGCCGATCACGGCCGTCTGGTAACCCGCCTTCTGGAGCAGCTTCGGGAACGTGACCTGGGAGCCGTCGAACCGCGAGTGGGTGTTGTTGTAAAAGCCGTTCCGATGGCTGTACTTGCCGGTCAGAATGCTGGCCCGGCTCGGCCCGCAGATCGAGTTCGGCACGAGGGTGCGGTCGAAGCGAACCCCCTCCCGGGCGATCCGATCGATGTTCGGGGTCTCGATCAGTTTTCGCGGGTCGCCGTAGGCACTGATGGCCTGATAGGCGTGGTCGTCGGAGAAGATGAAGACGATGTTCGGGCGGTCGGCGGCCGCGGCCGACGCGCCGGTCAGCAGAAGCCCCACCAGGGGTAGAATGCCCGGCTTCAAAATGCCACGCTTCATGGTTGACCTTCCCAGTCTGCAGGTTGCTAGCCCACCACCTGAAAGCCTACGAGTGTGGGGTCCGGCTCGCACTCCGTGGCGGCTTCGCCGGCGATGAAATCCCCAAGCCGGTCGCGAACCTCGGCCAGAAAAGCCTCGACGGCGTCGGCCGGCCCGTCGGCCAGGAGTTCGACCCGGCCGTCCGCCAGGTTCCGCACCCAGCCGCGTACCGCCGGGTGACGCCGCGCGATCCCGACGGTTCGTGCCCGGAACCCGACCCCCTGAACATGCCCAGAGTAGTGAACGAGTTTGGCCATGCTTGCACCGCCCGGCCGAGCCGACACCCGGCACCGCCGCGATCCGACCACCGTGGCAGTTTAACTGTTCGGGCCGCGGTTTGCTGTTGTTATTTTCTCTCGGGGTGGCGGCCAAAAATCGCTGCGGTCGGCCCCGCGGCGGTGAAAGATACCGGGAACGACCCGATCGTGCCGCTTTCCTTGGCAGATAGTTGCGATCAGCCTTCTGACCTGTTAGGGTATGCCGGGTTGATTTTACCTGTCACTCACACGCTCAACCGAGATACCATCCGAATCGTCGCCCCGGGATGTGATCGCTAGGGCACCACCACGACGGCAACCCATTGCAAAAGACGTGTAGGAGCTTCCATGAAATTCGTGACGCCCGGTCAGTTGGCCATTTGCCTGGTTCTCTTCTTCCTTCCGTGGATCGAGGTGCAATGCCCGTCGCCAGACTTTAACGATCTGGACAACACGAAATCTATTAAACCCGGCCAACCGCCGCCTCGCGTCGATCCCAAGAAAGTGACGTACCGGTCGATGCTGACGCAGAGCGGCTTCCAGGTGGCGGCCGGGAACTACACGATCTCCGACCCCGATATGCAGAAGATGAGGGACACGTCGAAAAAGATGGGCAATGACAAGAGGGGCAAAGACGGCGGCGGGAACGAAGACGAAATCAGCTCGGCACCGCTGCTATTCCTCTACCCCTTGGCCGTTATCGCCGGCATCGTCGTCGGCTTGGTCCTCCCCGGGAGCGGACTGAAGAAGGGCATTTTGATCGGCTGTTGCGCTGTGGCACTGCTGACCGCCGCCGGTCAGGCGGCCGTGGGCTTCCCGGTCGAAAAGAAGATAAAGGAACCCAAGAATCAGAACAAAAAAGGCGGACCTAACGATGAAGATACCATCAGGCTTGCTAGCAACGAGGACCTGAAGATTGTCTTCAAGTTTCCCTTCTACCTCGCCCTGATCTTGCCCATCGGGGGCATCGTGACCGCCGCCCTGGAGCCGACCGAGACCGCCACGAAGTATGGCCAAAAGTACGGCAAGCAGAAACGCAAGTACTACCAGGATGACGAGGACGACGAGGACGACGACGACCGGCGGGACGACGACGACGACCGGCGGGACGACGACGACGACGACGACGACGAAGGGGACAGCCGCAAGCGGCGACGGCGACGTTGAGGTGACGACAACGACGGCGTTACACCAACTGTCCCGATGCGGGGGCGGCTGACGAGGCACAAGGTCTGGCCCAAGGCGGCTAGCCCCCGATCGACCGGCCCGGGGCGGTGGGCGGGGTCAGTCCGGGGTACGACGGCCCCGCCCGATCCCGTAGTAGGTGAAGCCGAGGGCCTCCATGTGCGTGTAGTCGTAGATGTTTCGCCCGTCGAAGATCACCGGCCCCTTGAGCAAACGCTTCATGGTGTCGAAGTTCGGGCTGCGGAATTCCGGCCACTCCGTCACGATCACCAGGGCGTCGGCCCCCTCCAGGGCACCATACGGCCGGTCGGCGTAGACGAGGCGGTCCCCGTACAGCTCACGGACGTTGGCCATCGCCTCGGGGTCGTGGACCCGCACCGTCACCCCGGCGGCCAACAGGGAGTCGATCAGGGTCAAGGCGGGGGCCTCGCGGATGTCGTCGGTGCGGGGCTTGAAGGCCAGCCCCCAGACGGCGAGCGTCCGGCCGGCGAGTGAGCCGCCGAAGTGCTTCGAGATCTTGCGGAAGAGTACCTGCTTCTGGGCGTCGTTGACCTCATCGACGGCCTGAATGAGCTTCATCGTCAGGCCGTTGCGGCGGCCCATGGCGATGATCGCCTCCACGTCCTTCGGGAAGCAACTGCCGCCGTAGCCCGGTCCCGGGAAGAGGAACTGGAAGCCGATCCGTTGGTCGTGCCCGATCCCCTTGCGGACGTCGTTGATGTCGGCCCCAAGGCGGTCGCAGAGGTTGGCCATCTCGTTGATGAAGCTGATCTTGGTGGCGAGCATGGCGTTGGCCGCGTACTTGGTCATCTCCGCCGACTCGGGGGTCATCACCAGGAACGGCCGCTCGGTCCGCAAGAACGGGGCGTACAACTCGCGGAGGACGTTGGCGACCTCCGGCCTGCGGACCCCCACGACGACGCGGTCCGGCTTCATGAAGTCCTCGATCGCCGCCCCTTCCTTGAGGAACTCGGGGTTGCTCGCGACATCGACGTGCCCACAGCCGCGTGCGGCCAGCCGCTCGGCCACGCGGGCGTTGGTCCCGACCGGCACCGTGCTCTTGGTCACCACGATCCGATCCCCCGGCTTACCCGGCGGGAGATCCTTGAGGGCGTCGCCGATGGCATCGGTCACGGCGAAGACGGCGGTCAGGTCGGCATCCCCCTCCGCCGATTGGGGGGTACCGACGGCGATGAAGATCAGGCGGGCGTCGCGGACCGCGGCCGCAAGATCGGTGGTGAAGCTGAGCCGGCCCTCACGCCGGTTGCGGAGCACCAGCTCGTGCAAGCCGGGTTCATAGATCGGCATGCCACCGCCGTTGAGAATGGCAATCTTCTTGGCGTTGTTATCGACACAGACGACGTCATTGCCGCTCTCGGCGATGCAGGTGCCGGTGACGAGGCCGACGTAGCCGGTACCGATCACTGCGACTCTCACGGTGCCTCCCGTGACATGGTCTATGCGTTATGGGCCGGGGTTCTTGCGCCAGTAGTCGAGGATGTCGGAGAGGGTCTGCTCGAGGGGGATGACCGGTCTCCAGCCGGTGGCCTCGTGGAGTTTGCGGGGGTCGGCGCGGGTGACGGCGGTGTCGGCCCTGCGGACCGGCTCGGGCCGTTGCCGTACCTCGACCTTCACCCGGGCCAGGGCGATGAGGCGGTCGAGCAGGTCCTGGATGCGGTACGTCTCGCCGCGTCCGGCGTTGTAAGCCTCGCCCATCTGGCCGTGCTTCAGCAGCAGCGGGAAGGCCGTTACCATGTCCCGCACGTCGGTGATGTCGCGGTGGGAGTTCAGGTTCCCGGTCTCGATGACGGGCGGCTGTTTACCTTGCTCGGCGGCGGCGATCTGACGGGCGAAGTTGGCCACCGCGTAGTCGGCGCTCTGGCGCGGCCCGATCTGGTTGAAGAGGCGGACCCGGACGATGTCGAGGCCCGGGGAGCGGGTGTACTGGTAACTGAGGATGTCGGCGGCGGCCTTGCTGGCGGCGTAGGGCGTGGCCGGCTTCAGTACCGTGCGCTCGTCGCACGCCCCGCCCGGCTCGTCCGGCTCCCCGTAGATCAGACCCGTACCGACGAACAGGATGCGGGGCCGCAGTCCGCTCCGCGTGATCGCGTCGTACAAGGAGCGGGTCGCCGTCAGGTTGTCGTGCCAGCAGCGGTCCGGCTCCTGAAACGAGCGGCCGGGGTTGGCATAGCCGGCCAGGTGCATGACCCAATCGGGGTTCGACTGCTTGAGGACGGCCTCGGCACTCGAGGTGTCGGCCAGGTCTCCCGGCAGCAGCCGCGCTTGCGAACCGAGATGGGACAGGTGGGTGGGCCAGGAACCCCGCCGGGAAATCCCGTAGAGCATGTGCCCCTGGGACACCAGGGACTCGACCAGGTGTCCGCCGACGAATCCCGTGATGCCGGTGATCAGTATCCTCATCTGCGGCTTCGCCCGGGTTAGATGCCCTTGGCCTTGAAGTCCGGCACCTCCTGCCCCTGGAGGCGGGCGAGGTCGGCCTTCACCATCATTTCCACGAGTTGTTCGAAGCTGACCTCCGGCTTCCAACCGAGCTTCTTCCTGGCCTTGGAAGGGTCGCCGATGAGCAAGTCGACCTCGGCCGGGCGGACCAGGGTCGGGTCGATCTCGACGTACTTGTTCCAATCCAGCCCCACGCAGGCGAACGCCAGTTCGACCAACCGCCGGACCGTGTGGGTCTCCCCCGTGGCCACGACGTAGTCGTCCGGTTGGTCCTGTTGCAGCATCAGCCACATCGCCCGGACGTAATCGCCGGCGAAGCCCCAATCCCGCTTGGCGTCGAGGTTGCCGAGCTTCAAACACTTCGACAGGCCGAGTTTGATCCGCGCCACGCCGTCGGTCACCTTGCGGGTGACGAACTCGCGGCCCCGGCGGGGTGACTCGTGGTTGAACAGAATACCGCTACAGCAGTACATGTTGTAGCTCTCGCGGTAATTCACCGTGATCCAGTGGCCGTACACCTTCGCCACCCCGTAGGGGCTACGCGGGTAGAACGGCGTCGTCTCCTTCTGGGGCACCTCCACGACCTTACCGAACATCTCACTGGAGGACGCCTGATAGAAGCGGATGTGATCGCGGCCGAGCAGCTTGATCGCCTCGAGCATCCGGGTCACGCCGATGCCGGTGAACTCGCCGGTCAGGACCGGTTGCTTCCAGCTCGTGGGGACAAAGCTCATGGCGGCGAGGTTGTAAACCTCGTCGGGGTTCGTCTCCTTGATCACGTCGATGATCGAGAGTTGGTCGAGCAGGTCGGCCTGGTGGAGTTGGATCTTACCGGCGAGGTGGGAGATCCGCTCAAAGTTTTCGGTACTCGCCCGTCGAACGACGCCGTGTACCTCGTAGCCTTTTTCGAGCAGCAATTCGGATAGGTAACTTCCGTCCTGTCCGGTGACGCCGGTGATGAGTGCCCGTTTCTTCATGCCCATTCCCTTGTAAGGGCCTTCTATGTGCCCGGTGTCCGAGTCCTGTCGGACCGGGGTACTCGCAGAACAACGTACACAAGATGAGGGCAACGACCAACCCCGAACGGGGCCGGCGTGACCGCCCGGCCGACCCTGCGGGTCGGGTCCGTGAACGGGGTCATTTCTTGGGCGGCGGGGCGAGAGACACGAGGTAGGTGGCCAGCCGTTTGTGGAGGGCCAGGTAGCCGGCCTCGTCCCCCGCGGGGGCCGGAGCAAAGAGCAACTTGTGTTTGGTCATGTAGCGGACCAACTCGCTCACCCCGGTGCCCTCCTTGCTCCAGGCGGGGTTCACCAGGGTGTGGGCCGTGTTGGACTTGATCGCCACCAGGGCGGTTTCGAGTCGGTTCAGGAACCGACGGGTCGCGGTCGCGTCCTCGAACGGCAGGTTGCGCACGACCGGGGTGACGGCCTCTTGGGCGTTCTTGATGGTGCGTTCCAGGTTGGCGAGCCTGGCGGGTGTGGTCGGCTTGCCGTCCCGCAGCGGAGCAACCGCGTCGAGGAATTCCTTCTCCAGGTTGTCTCGGACCTCGGAGAGGGCCGGTTCCTGGAACGCAGCGGGGAACGGCAGGCGGCCGGCCCGACGGATGAAGTTGATGGCCTCGGCCGTGGGCGACCCCGTGAAGCGGACCTGGTCGAGCAATTGAGGCGGGATGTGCACCGAGACGCCCCGGGCCCCGGCCGATTCCGCCGCCACGATCGCGACCAGGAGGTGGTTCAGCACCTCGCCGTCGCTGACCTCGTTGGCATGTTGGGCGGCGAGGGCACGGGCGAGTTCCTCCGGCGGGTCGCGGGTCGTCCTGCTCAGGGCGGGTAGCCCCAGGACGCCGAGTTTCTCGTAAGCCCACTGCTCGTAGATCGCGTCCTTGACCGATTCGGGGTGGGTCTTGAGCCGCCGCAGGGCCGCCTCCCGCTGCTGCCGTTCTAGTTCCTTTTGCGCCGACTCGAAGGCCGTATTCGGTATGCTGCCGGCCGTGATGTACCCCGGGGTGACCGCCGGGGCTGACGAGCCGCCCCGTGCCCCGGTCATCCAGGGAGTGTAATTGAATACGTTCGTGGGGCCGGAGTACAGGTTGGGCGAGAACAGTTGCGGGGCACGGGTGGGCGAGGCCGTCATCCCGACGAAGGCGCGACCGTACACCGTCGGGACCGTGGGGCCGATCGAGAATTGGTAACGGTAGGCCGGGTGCTGGTACAACGGGTTGGGCGGGGCCAAGGTCGGGTAGAACTGGGCCTGAGCCGGGGCGGGCCACAGCACCAAGGGACACGCCACCAGGCAGGCGGAGGTGAAACCGGTCGCACGACCGAGCCGGGACATGGTCGAACCCTCCCTCGTGTGAGGAAACGCCGTCCGCACGCGGCAGGGGCGGGCGGCTACTCTTTGCGTACCCCCGGCGGCAACCGTCCGGTCGGCACGAGCTTCTTCCAAGCGGCCTGGGTCTTGGCGACTTCTTCCTCGCTGGCGTCCGGCTTGAAGGCGATCTCCCGGCCCTGGGGTACCAAGCGAACCAGGTGCCAGGCCGCGACACTGCGGACGACCGGTTTCTCGTGGCCAAGGTAGTCGATGAGGACCTCATAGGTCTCGGGCACGGCCGCGTCTTCCGTCGAGATCCCGTAGAGCAACTCGATGAGGGTCCGGGCCTGCACGTCGGTGAAGCCCAAGCGGCCGGTCAGGTTGTCATACAACCGCTGGTCTTGGCCCGGTCCGCGTCCCAGCCAGTGCCGCAGTACCGTGATGGCGAAGTCTCGCTCTTCGGTCGTTTTCACCGAGGCCACGCTACGGACGAGACGCTCCAGGTCGTCGAAGGCACCGAGGGCGACCAGGGCGACCCGCGACTCGGCCGGGTCGGTCGAGCTGAGGAAGTTGTCGAGTGCCAGGGCCGGGGCGGTGGCCCGGGCCGCCCGGAACTTCTCGACGGCGGCAGCCAGCTTCTTTCCTTCGGGGGACAGCTCGGCCGCCGGGTCGACCCACTCGGGAAGCTTGTCGAGCCTTTGCGGACGCGGTCGTATGCCGCCGACGCTGTCCCAGCGGAGTTCGGCCGGGCCGGGCGGTGCCTTCATACCCAGAGTCGTCCCGCCCACGTCGAGGGACACATTGCCCGCGACCACCAGGAAAACCACGGCGGCGGCCGGGCCGGGGGCCCTCGCCGGGTCTTCCTTCGCTTCGAGCGGCCGGAAGCGCGAACCGGCGGGCCAACGACCCCAGAGGCCGAGTACCGCCCGACTGCCAGGGTTTTCCAGGACGATCGTCCACTTCTGTTCCCAAAACCGTACCTGCACGGTCGCGGCACCATCGCCCCGGCGGTTCGTCAGTTCGATCAGACCACGGCTCAGTGTGAGGTCGAGATCAACCCCGGAGGCGGGACGGTGGAGCGTGAATGCCGTCTCCAGGACCGGCAGGGGAGAACGGCGGTCGAAGTCCGCGAGTGTTTTGCCGACCAAGGCCCCGTTGCGGCTCACGAACGAGCTGCCGGGCAGGCAGACCAGCGTGTCGGTGGTGTACAGGTCACCCTCATCGGGCACCACCGAGAAGACGGTGGCCGCGGGCGGACGGTTGGCGATCGAGCCGGCCGGCGAGGTCGACGTGGCAGCGACGGTACGAACCGGTTGGGCGGTTGCCGGTTGGGCGGTTGCCGGTTGGGCGATGGCCGGTGCGGCGAACAGCAGTGCCAGCGACACGCCCGCCGAAGCCGAACGTGATAACATGGGTTGCCACCCGGGGGTGTGCCCGATGGGGAGTCCGATGGGACCGCCCGGAATGCCGCCCGGCCCCGTTTACGGGCATAAGTCCATTCTACCCGACCGGGCCGTCAAAAGCCGGGCAGAATCACGATCTTTCCGGTCAAAGTACCGGCTTTCCGCAAGGTGTTCTCTTCCTGTAACTGGTGGGCGGCGGCGGTTTCCTTCAGGGGGAAGCGCCGGCCGATGGGCACCCGCAGCTTGCCGGCCGCGGCCCAACGGTTCAGGTCGTCGGCACACGCCCGCTGCTCGTCTGCCGTCATGTTGAACATGGCGAAGCCGAGAAGAGACAGCCCCTTCACGTAGAACGGCCCGTTGGGCAGCACGGGTCGGGCGGCGCGTCCGGCCATCAGGATGACGCGGCCGCGGGGGGCCATCAACTCGATCGTGCGGTCCAAATCGCTCGGCGGCTGGGTCTCGTACCAGACGTGGACCCCGGCGGGGGCGGCGGCCCGGATCCGGGCGGCGAGGTCGTCGGCTTTGTAGTTCACGACGTGGTCGGCCCCCAGTTCCCGTGCTAGGGCCGCCTTCTCCTCACTCCCCACGCTGGCGATCACGGTCGCACCGACCGCCCGGGCCATCTGCACGACCATCGACCCGACCCCGCCCGTCCCGCCGTTCACGAACACCGTCTCCCCGGCTTGCAAGTTGGCCCGCTGAAACAGACCGAGGTGGGCCGTGATTCCGACGAGGGCCATGGCGGCCGCCTGCTCGTCCGACACCCCGGGGGGCGTCGGGTAGGCCCACTGCTCCTCAACACACACGAACTCGGCACACGTCCCTTGCCGACCCAACAGGCCCTGGTTCGAACCCCAGACGCGATCCCCGACCCGGAAGTGAGACACGCCCGGTCCCACGGCATCGACGGTGCCGGCAAAGTCGGTCCCGGTGATCGCCACCGGCCGGGGCAGGGTCATCGACACGGCCCCGCTGCGGATGTAGGTATCGATCGGGTTGATCGAGGCCGCGGCTACCCGGACCCGGATCTCGCCGGGCTTCGGCTCGGGGGTCGGCACCTCGTCGACGCGGATGACATCCGGGTTGCCGGTTGCGGTGTAGTAAGCAGCCCGCATGTGATACTCCTCCGCACGGCCCGGGACGGCAGTCCGGGGAATCGTGACATCCCGAACCTGTCAGGTTCCGATACAATAGCTGTATCTGCCTTCACCTCTCCCGGGAAGTCACTCCCATGAAGGAAGCCAAGACGCTCATCGAGTACGGCACGCCGATCGACGCCCGCACGATGGTCACGCCGCCGGATGTCGAGGAGTTGGTTCTCGATCCGGGGCACCCCGGCGAACACGACGCCGCCTACATCGCCCGGCGCAAGGAGTTATTCGCCCTGTGCCGGAAACACCGCCTGGAGCGGCTCGGTCCGCCGGTCATCGAATACACCCCCGAGGAGACCCGCATCTGGGCCGAGGTCGCACCCAAGCTGCACGAACTGCACGACCGTTACGCATGTGCCATGTACAACCGGGCCAAGGCCGACCTGGCCATCACCGAGACGGAGATCCCGCAACTGCGTACCATCAGCGAGCGGCTCGAACGCGAGACCAACATGCACCTCGTGCCGGCCGAGGGGGCACTGCCCTACCGCACCTTCTACGAATACATCGCCGACCGCGGCTTCCCCGTCACCCAGTTCATCCGCCACGGCTCGCACCCCGAATTCACCCCCGAGCCGGACATGATCCACGACTGCCTAGGGCACGTCCCGCCGCTCATGAATCAGGACTATGCCGAACTCCTGACCCTGATCGGCAAGGCCGCCGCCACCACCGACGACGGCGAGCAGGTCCTGGCCCTCAAGCGGTTCAGTTGGTTCAGCATCGAGTTCGGCCTGATCGAGGAACACGGCGAGGTCAAGGTCTTCGGGGCGGGCATCCTCTCCAGTACCGGCGAGATCCCACACGCCCTCTTCTCGCCGTCGGTCACCCGCCGGCCCTTCGTCACTGACACGGTGATCGCGACCGACTACGACCCGTCGCAGATGCAGAAGGATTTCTTCATCGCCCCGTCGCTCCCCTTCCTGCGACGGGAGCTGGAGCAACTCGTCCGGCGCTTCGGGATTCCCGTGCTGTGACCCGGGATTCCCGTGCCGCGATCGACGAGTGCCGCGATCGGCAAGCAAGCGGCACCACCTGCGGGCCGAACGCCTGCCCCCGGTCTGTGTGAAACGACCCGGCCCGCGGTCCGCCCGACGGACACCTGTCGCGACCAGACGGTGTAGCAACGCTGGGTGTAGCAACGCTCGGTGGTAGCAACGGAAAACCCGGCTCCGTCACCAACCCGCGATCCCGCCCGCCCGAGCGACGACCGTTGCGCCGCCGGCTTATTCCCTCCCGACGGCTTTACCAGGGGGTTACCTACCCATGACCGACATCCCTCTCCGCAAGATCGACCACGTCCGCTTCTTCGTCGGCAATGCCCGGCAGAGCGCGTTCTTCTACCGGAACGCCTTCGGCTTCGACGTGATCGCCTACGCCGGGCTGGAGACCCGCGTCAAGCACGAGGCCGGCTACGTCCTCCGCCAGGGCGAGATCACCTTCGTGCTGACCTCCCCGCTGTCCAAAGACCACCCCGAGGCGCAGCGGCTCGTCCTGCACGGTGACGGCGTGATGGACATCGCCCTCGACGTGCCCGACGTGCCGGCCGCCTTCGCGGAGGCCGTGCGACGCGGGGCCGTCCCGGTCCAGCCCCCCCAGGCCTTCGAGGACGAGTTCGGCGTCTTCGAGTCGGCCGTCATCAAGGCCTACGGCGACACCACCCACAGCTTCGTGAACCGCGACCGCTACCGCGGCATCTTCGCCCCCGGCTACCGACCGATCGACCCCGAACGCTACCAACCCAGTACCGCCCGCCCCGTCGGACTCGTCGCCATCGACCACCTGGTCGCCAACGTCGAGGAAGGCCGCATGAACGACTGGGTCGACTTCTACCGCAACGTCCTCGGCTTCACACAACTCATCTCGTTCGACGACAAAGACATCAGCACCGAGTACTCGGCCCTGATGTCCAAGGTGGTCCAGAACGGCAGCGGACGCATCAAATTCCCGATCAACGAACCGGCCAAGGGGAAACGCCGCAGTCAGATCGAGGAGTACCTGCAATACTACTCCGGCCCCGGCGTCCAACACATCGCCCTGATCACCGGCGACATCATCAAAACCGTGCGGGCCCTGCGGGCCAATGACGTCTCGTTCCTCCGCGTTCCCCGGACCTACTACGACAACCTGACCGACCGCGTCGGGGCCATCCACGAGGACGTGGCCGAACTCGCCGAACTCGGCATCCTCGTCGACCGCGACGACGAGGGCTACATGCTCCAGATCTTCACCAAGCCGGTCTCCGACCGCCCCACCTTGTTCTTCGAGGTCATCCAGAGACGCGGCAGCCGCAGCTTCGGCAAAGGTAACTTCAAGGCCCTCTTCGAGGCCATCGAACGCGAACAGGAACTGCGTGGTACCCTGTGAACCTCACACCCTGCATCACTACCGTCATATGACACCATCAAACGGTCATCGATCGCGTCTCTTATGACGCCTTCGTCTATTGTCGACCTGACCTCCCAGTGTGATGACATGCCTGTACCATTTCCGGTCGCCAGCATCCGCGACTTTTATGCCTTCGAGCAACACGTCAAGGTGTGCCGCAACCAGCGCGGGCTGGACATGGTCCCGCAATGGTACCAGGTACCGGTCTTCTACTTCTCGAACCCGGTCGCCGTGATCGGTGACGGCGACCCGGTCTGGGCACCCCGAGGGAGTTCGGCCCTGGACTACGAACTCGAACTGGCCTGTGTCGTCGGTAAAGCCGCCCGCGACCTGCCGGCCGACGACTCCGCCCTCGACTGCCTGGCCGGCCTCACCATCATGAACGACTGGAGTGCCCGCGACCTGCAGCGCGTGGAGATGGCCGTCGGCCTCGGCCCGAGCAAAAGCAAAGACTTCGCGACGAGCCTCGGCCCCAGACTGGTGCCCCTGTCCGAGTTATCCGACCTCTACCGGTACGGTCGCTTCCACCTGGAGATGACGGCCACGGTCAACGGGCGGGTCTACTCGCGTGGGAACGCCGCTGACATGTACTGGAGCTGGCCACAGATCCTGGCCCACGCCAGCCGGGATACCGAACTCCGACCCGGCGACGTGATCGGATCGGGCACCGTCGGGACCGGCTGCATCCTCGAACTGACCCCCGAGGCGGTGGGCGGCTGGCTGAGACCCGGTGACCAGGTCGAACTCACCATCGAGCGCCTTGGCACCTTGCGAAACCCCGTCGTTGCCCACCCGATGGACCGGTGAGCATCTGACGGGGAGTGCAACTAATATCCGATGGGTGTGATGAGACGGCACCGGCATTTCGTGTGACGGCCACCGCCCATCACGATCAGGCACCTCGAGCGACCCCTCCGTTTGCGAGTCCTGCGGAGTACGACAGGACCCGCAGAAATCACGTCTACCAAACGGTTTCAATCCGCTCCGGGGTTGTTAGTCCCGGAGAACAGTAATGAAGGCCGAGACCAAGGCCAAGCGTCGGGTGTTTCAATCCGCTCCGGGGTTGTTAGTCCCGGAGAACGTCGCCTGCGGCGATGAGCGAACCCTGGCGGTAAGTTTCAATCCGCTCCGGGGTTGTTAGTCCCGGAGAACCAGTTGGTGCGGTTCCGTGCCGGCCGGTGCGAGTTGGGTTTCAATCCGCTCCGGGGTTGTTAGTCCCGGAGAACGCTACGACAACCGGACCCACGGCGGCTTCGAGCCCGTTTCAATCCGCTCCGGGGTTGTTAGTCCCGGAGAACTCCGCGACGGCCCCGACCGTCTCGGAGACGAGGGCGGACGTTTCAATCCGCTCCGGGGTTGTTAGTCCCGGAGAACGAGAACCGGCCCTTCCGGCCCCGATTCCTGATAGAGTTTCAATCCGCTCCGGGGTTGTTAGTCCCGGATAACCTGGACGTACTGAGTGCTGTCGTCTGCCAGTCGCTCAGAGTTTCAATCCGCTCCGGGGTTGTTAGTCCCGGAGAACTCGAGAACCGTGCCCGCATAGCCCCGGCTAAACAGTTTCAATCCGCTCCGGGGTTGTTAGTCCCGGAGAACGCACCACCGGCACCGGGCCCCGACCGGACTCGACCCAGTTTCAATCCGCTCCGGGGTTGTTAGTCCCGGAGAACGATACAGTCAATCCCGCTCCCTTCGTTGTCAACAATGTTTCAATCCGCTCCGGGGTTGTTAGTCCCGGAGAACCGTGGACCGGTGCCGATTACGTCGTTGGCGAGTGTGAGGTTTCAATCCGCTCCGGGGTTGTTAGTCCCGGAGAACCTCGCCTCCGGCTCGCAATCGACGCGTGCCGCATGTTTCAATCCGCTCCGGGGTTGTTAGTCCCGGAGAACAGTCTCCGCTGCCCCGTGCCGACTTTACATCGTGGGGTTTCAATCCGCTCCG
>Ga0308417_1000207_pt1 | contig 45239 bp, 42 predicted proteins | sample HotsprSampleOS65_FD_203528 | JGI IMG/M metagenome (GOLD analysis project Ga0308417, IMG submission 203528) | Hot spring phototrophic mat microbial communities from Octopus Spring, Yellowstone National Park, Wyoming, United States - 20090730_OS65 ...
GGCAAGCTCCTCGCCGCCGCGTCGACTTTGAAGGGCCGCTCACCGGCGTGCTGCCGTTCTACGCGAACAAGCTCTTCCACCACGCCAACGTCCTTCCCGCCGAGGTGGTGCACGCCCGGCGGGGGCACCGTCAGTGCGGGGGTGCAGCACCGCACCGACCTCGACGACAGCACGTTGATGGTCCGTCCGTGGAGGACCATGGCCCAAGGTGTGACGCTCACCGGCGGTGACGCGGCGTACTGGCCGTCGGGGAGATACCAGTACGATGGTGTGGGCGACATCACCCCCCAGCCTGCCGACGGCATCAAGACCGAGAGCGAGACCTATACCTGCGGCGCCGTCAGTGGCTTGACCGGGGGGGAGCGCACCGGCGTCGCCAGCGAGAACTGCAGCTGCGATCCCTCTGGGAATCTTGTCCACTACGATGGGCGCACGCTGTCCGTGCTGGGCACCACCAACCGGCTGAGGCTATACGTGCCACGTCCAGCGTGGCCTGCGTTGGTGCAGCGCGACTCCCACACCGTTGTCGGTGTCCGTCCCGCCTGGGAATTCCATGCGGGCTGCGAACGAGCGCCCGGCAGTCGTCACCGGGGTCGGTGCTGGCCCGCCATCGGTGGCAGCGCATTGGCGGACCGCTGCCTACTCCGGCTCGGCGCAGCGCCGGTGGAGTCGCTGTGCGTTCTCCCGGGCGATGTGCGCGCGAGCCCGCTGGGCCTCCTCGATGGATCGGAACTTCACCACGCCGCGCGGGTAGACGCGCGGTGCCAGTCGCCAGTACCTGGCACAGTGGCGGAGGAATCGCTCGAATCCCCCTTGTCGCACCAGCAACGCGGCGCTGGCGTTCATGTCCTCCGCAGAGCGGAACCGCTTGACGCCCACCTCACTCCTCCTCTAGGTCAAACGCCTGCCGGAGCGCCTCCGCGTCGTGGTGATCGAGGGGTCGGACGGTGCCTCTCTTCAGCCGGTACAGCGCCAGTGGTGTCGCGACCCGCACGGGAACGTCCTCCAACTCCTTAATTTCCGACTCAACAGTGGCAAAGGAGGCCACCTCGCCGAGGCGAGTCAACACGTCGAAGTAAAGGTCGCCACTCGGGGGGTAGTAGCGAATCGCCGGGTATTCGCCCAGCAGGTCCGAGGCCGTGATCTCCTCGACATTCGGATCGTTGTCGTACGCTCGGCGGAAGGCACGCTTGAGTCGTTCGACGTTCTCGGCCGTGGGGTGAATGAGAAGATCGAGGTCCTCGGTGGCGCGCACGAGCCCGTGGAAGCCCATTGCCGCGGCACCAATCAGGATGTACTGCACACCCTCCTCCGCCAATGCCTTCAGCACGCGGACGATCTCATCTCTGTCCACGGAGACAGGATAGCGCGGGCAGGGCGCCGTCCCAAGGGCGGCCAAGGCCACCTGAAGCGGCGTTGGCGGGGTGAGTGGAGGGGACGCTCCCTCCATTTAGGGTCATGCGCCGTTGTTTCTCCCTGACTCGTTCGGCGTGAATCTGTGGAGGGCCCCGGAGCCGGCGGGCATGCTCCGGCAGCCCCGGGCCCGCCCCGCGATGTCGGTCACTTGGATGCCGTGCGCCGGCACGACAACGACTCCGACACAGGTCACCGGCACGGGCACGCCCTCGGATCTGGGAGCCGGCCCCGTGGCGGGCGGGCCTGCCGGCCGCTCACCGCGAACATTGGACCTGTCAGCTACGCCGACGCCCGGCGGTGCACTCAGACTCCGCGGGAGTTGCTTGCTCCCCCCGCTGAACCCGCCTGGTGGGGCGCTTATATCTCGTGCTGGAGGCGGTGCAGGGCGCGGCGTAGTAGTTCCAGGGCGCGGGCAATGTCCCCTGCGGTGACGTCCAGGAAGGGGCGGAAGCGGATGGAGCGGGCGCCGCAGGGCAGCACCAGGAGCCCCTCCTCCCGGGCCAGGGCGATGGCGCGGGTGCGCAGCTCGGGGCTGGGAAGGTCGATGGCACACATTAGGCCGCGCCCCCGGGCCTGACTCACCAGGGCGGGAAACTCCTGCATAACCTCGTTCAGGCCGGCCTGTAGCACGGCGCCCAGGCGCCGGGCGTTGTCCACCAGCGTATCCGCTGCAATCACTTCTAGGATGCGGGTGGCGCGCACCATGTCGGTGAGGTTGCCCCCCCAGGTGGAGTTGATGCGCGAGGAGACCCGGAAGACGTTCTCGGCCACCTCGTCGATGCGGCGGTTGGCGGCGAACCCGCCCAGCTGCACCTTTTTACCGAAGGCGAAGAGGTCCGGCTCCACCCCCAGGCCCTGCCACGCCCACATCGTCCCGGTTAGGCCGAGACCCGTCTGGACCTCGTCGAAGACCAGCAGAAAGTCGTGCTGGTCGGCGAGCCGCCGCAGCTGGCGCAGGAACTCAGGTCGGAAATGGTTGTCCCCGCCCTCCGACTGGATCGGTTCCATGACCAGGCAGGCGATGTCGTGGCCGTGGCGGGCGAGGGCGGCGTCGATCTCCTCGAGCGCTCGCTCCTCGGCGGCCTCTACCTCGCGAAGGTGCTCCTCCAAGGGGAAGAGGATCTTGGGGTTGGAGATGCGCGGCCAGTCGAATTTGGGGAAGAGCTCGGTCTTGCGGGGATCGAAGGTATTGGTCAGGGAGAGGGTGTACCCGGAGCGGCCGTGGAAGGCTTCCCGGAAGTGCAGCACCTTGGTGCCCACCTCTTCGCCCCGTCCGGCGGCGCGGTTGCGGCGGATCTTCCAGTCGAACGACGCTTTCAGGGCGTTTTCCACCGCCAGTGCGCCGCCCTCGATGAAGAACAGGTGCCCGGCGTGGGAAGGGGGCACGGCGATGCGGGCAAAGGCGTCTACAAATTCGGCGAACAGGCAGGTGTAAAGGTCGGGGTTGGCCGGCTTGTGTACCGCGGCGGCCAGCAGTCGCTCCCGGAAAGCGGGATCGGCGAAGGCGGGATGGTTCCAGCCCAGGGGTTGGGAGGCGAAGTTGGAGTAGAAGTCCAAGTACGCACGCCCGTCCCTTTCATCCACGAGCAGCGCACCGCGGGAACGCTCTAAGTCAGGCACGATGTGGTAGCCGTCCACCAGAATGTGACGCGCCAGCACGGTGTGGACGTCCGCCGGAGCCACTGTGGTTTTCACGATCGTGCTCGCCATAACTTCCCCTCTTTGTTGCCCCTGCCCTGCTCTGGATGGGTGGGGCCGGTTTTCGCCCTGGACAAGGCGAAGATCACCGCGCGGGTGTTTTGGCTCCGCCGCCCCCCGACGGTCTCTAAGCCCTTGCGTACGTTTGCTATCCGCTTCTGGCGCCGGGGGTACAGCGCTGCGGACGGGTGCGAGCGCCACGCCATCGCCGCGGCTGCGGGAGTATAGCAGGGGCGAGGGGGCCGACAACCAGCTTTCAGCGCGCCGCAAGCCGCATGTGCTCCACCTTCAGGCAGCGGTCCTGAACCACCGTAAGGCCGGCAGCGCGAGCACGGGCGGCGGCCGCCTCGTGGCACAGGCCGGATTGGAACCACACCACCGGCACCCCGCGGGCGATGGCGTCCTCCACCACCGCCGGCAGGTGCTCCACGCGGCGGAAAACGTCGGCCACATCCACGGGGATCGACGGCGGGATGGCGGTCAGGGAGGGGTAGCAGCGCTCTCCAAGCACTTCTTCGAGGCCGGGGTTAACTGGCACGATGCGGTAGCCGGCCCCTTGCAGGTAGGCGGCGACGCGGTGGGAGTCGCGCTCGGCCCTGGCCGAGATCCCCACCACCGCGATGGTACGAGCGGCCTTGAGGATCTCGGCGATCTCGCGGTCGCTGGCGTTCAGGGTGGCAGGTTCGGGCATCACGGGCACCATGTTACAAGAGGCGGGAGACAGGGGGGCGCGCGGGTAAGCACGCCGCGGCCACTGCCGCCGCCGCGGCAGCCACGCCGGCGGCGATGGCCGGTGCGCCCAGGCCCAGGTGGCCCAGTGCCAGCTGCCCCGCCATCGGGCCGATGACCCGCGCCAGGGAGGCTGCTCCCTGGTACGCGCCCAGCGTCTCGCCCTGGCGTTGGGCCGGCGCGGCGTGGGACACCAGGGTGGACAGCGCGGGCATGACCATGGCCTGCCCGAAGGTGAGTACGGGTAGCACCGCCACCAGCGCCGGCAAGGAGTGCTGGGACGCCACCAGCACCAGGCCCAGGGAGGTGGCGGCGAGACCGGCGAGGAGGAGGCGGCGCTCGCCCAGGCGGCGGGAGAGGCGGCCCACCAAGAGCCCCTGCAGCCCCGCCGCCAACACGCCCACGTAGGCGAACAAAAAGGCGATGTTGCCGGTGTGCAGGCCGAAGCGGCGGTAGACCAGTTGGGCGAAGGTGACTTCGAAGGCGGAAAACCCCGCCACCACGGTGAGGGAGATGGCCAAAAGCGGCCCCAAGGTGGGATCGCGCCAGGCGTGGAGGAGCGCCGCGACGCCCCGGCGAGGCCGGGGCGCGGCGTGTCGGCGCTCGGGGGGGAGGGTTTCCTTCAGCCGGAGCGCGGTCATGGCCATGGCGGTGGCGGAAAAGGCCGCGGCGGCGATCCCCGGCGCGGCGGGGGAGAGGCGCACCAGCACGCCGGCCAGCGCTGGTCCGGCGATGAAGCCCAGTCCGAAGGCGGCACCGACGAGACCCATCCCCCGCGCCCGCTGCTCGGGCGCGGTAACGTCGGCGATCACCGCCTGGGCGGTGGCGATGTTGGCGCCGGCGACGCCGGCCACGATGCGGGAGAGCAGCAACAAGACGAACGAGTCGGCGATGGCGAAGAGGAGGTAGCCGGCGACCGCGCCAGCCAGGGAGACCAGCAGCACTGGCCGGCGTCCCACGCGGTCCGACAAGCGCCCGAGGAGGGGCGCGAAGAACAGTTGCATCAAAGAAAACGAGGCCATCAAAAAGCCGAACTGCAACGGCGAGGGGTGCATCCGCTCGGCGTACAGGGGTAGCAACGGGATGACGATACCGAACCCGATGAGGTCGGTGAAAACGATGATCCCGATGGTGGCGAGGGTGCCCGAGGGTGCCAAGATGCCCTCTCATAGTCAAACCCGACTTCTTCACCTGGCCATTCCACTGGCGTGTACACTTCCTCACTATGCGCGTCGTCTTCTACGGAACTCCCGAGTTCGCCGTTCCGTCCTTGGAAGCGGTGGTGGCGGCGGGGCACCAGGTGGTGCTGGTCGTCTCGCGCCCTGACCAGCCCGCCGGTCGCCACTTGCGTCTGGCCACGCCGGCGGTGGTGGAGGCGGCCAGGCGCCTGGGCCTGCCCTCTGCCCAGCCCAAGAAGGCGGGCGATGCAGAGGGCTTGGCGCGGCTGCACGCTTTGGCCCCGGACGTGGCGGTGGTCGTGGCCTACGGGCGCCTGCTACCCCCTACCCTGCTGTCCGTGCCCCGTTTCGGCTTCGTCAACCTGCACCCATCGCTCCTGCCCCGCCACCGGGGGCCATCGCCCATCCAGTGGGCGATCGCCAGCGGCGACACGGTTACCGGGGTCACCACTATGCTCCTGGATGAGGGGATGGACACGGGCCCCATCCTGCTGCAGCGGGAGACACCGATAGGTGCGCGGGAACGTTTCCCAGAGTTGGAAGCGCGCCTGGCGCGGCTGGGCGCTTCCCTGGTGGTGGAGACGCTCGCCGGCCTGGCCACCGGCGAACTGGAGCCCCGCCCTCAGGACCATGCCGCCGCCACCGTCACCCCCAAGCTGGACCGCAAGTTGGGGCGCGTCGACTTCTCCCTGCGGGCGGAGGTGTGGGCCAACCGCTGCCGCGCCTTCGACCCGTGGCCGGGCCTGTACTGCTCCCTGCGCGGCGGCCGGGTGAAGGTGCACGGGCTGGAGGTGGGGGAGGCGCAGTCGGGCGAGGAGGCGCCTGGCACGGTGCTGGCGCTGTCGGGGAAAGGGATCCTGGTGCGTTTCGGCGAAGGCACCACCGGGTACCTCACCGAGTTGCAACGGGAGGGCAAGCGCCGCTTGCCCGCCGATGCTTTCGCATTAGGGGAGCGACTTGCACGGGGCGAGCGCTTCGGCTGACCCGCGCCGCCACGCCGTCCTCACCCTGGCCCGGGTGGAGGTGCGGCGGGCCCACGCCGCGCGCCTGCTGGGTGATGCTACGCCGTTTCTGCGGGAACTAGTTCTCGGCGTTCTGCGCTGGCAGCTGGTGCTGGACCACCTGCTGGCCCCCCACCTGCGGCAGCCGGCCGCCACCCTCGACCCGGAGATCCGCGCCGCCTTGCGGGCTGGCCTCTATGAGGCGCTGCGTATGGACACGCCGGCACCGGTGGCGGTGGCGGAGGCGGTACGGGTGGCTCGCTCCCTGGTGCCGGCGGCGGCCGGGCTGGTCAACGCCGTGCTGCGGCGCGCCGTCGCCGCAGGCTGGTGCACGGACGAGGACGCGCCCTTATGGCTGAGACATTCTCACCCGGCGTGGCTGGTGGAGCGCTGGGCCACCTGGCTGCCAGCCGACCAGCTGGAGGCGGCGTTGCAGGCCAATCAGCGCCCCGCGCCGCTGTACCTGCTGGCCGCCGTGTCCCCCGTCGAGGAGCTGGCAGGGGAAGGGTGCGAGGTGACTCCCCACCCGTACGTGCCCGGTGTCCTGTGCGTGGCGCACAACGCCGGCGCGGTGGCGGCATGGCTCAGGCGCGGGCGTGGCTACGCCATCGATCCCCACGCCGTGGCGGTAGCCCGATTGCTTCCCGACGTGGACGGTCCCACTGTCGACTGGGCGGCGGCGCCGGGCGGCAAGAGCCTGGTGCTCGCCAGCGAACGGCCGGCCCGCTTCCGAGTGGCGCTGGATCGCCACCTGGGGCGGGTTCTTACCATGGGCGAGACGGTCAAGGCTCTGACGGGGGCGGCACCGCCGGCGGTGGTGGCGGGCGACGGAACCTTGCCCCCGTTCAAGCCCGGCTCCCTGGCCGCGGTGGTATTGGACGCACCCTGCTCCGGTACCGGCACGCTGCGCCGGCACCCCGAGATCCGCTGGCGCCTGGTCGCCAGCGATCTAGCGGGTTTCCAGGCGCTGCAGCGCCGACTGCTGGCTGCCGCCGCGGCGGCCCTTCGACCGGGTGGCTGGGTGCTGTACGTAACTTGCTCATTGGAGCCGGAAGAGAACGGCCAGGTGATCGACGGCGCGCCTCTGTTGGAGGTGGTGCCGCTGCCGCCGGAGGGCCTGGCCCATCTGCCGGCGCACCGCCTGCCCAGCGGCGGTGTGACGATCCCACCCGGCCAGTGGGGGGATGGCTTTACCGTCCACCTGCTGCGTCGCCCGGCCGCCGGGCCGGGCGCGCCTTCGGTTCGTCCTGGGTGAGGCTTGACCTCGTGCGAAACGGCCTTGCCTGCGGGCGGAGTCTGGCGTACCCTCGCCCTGCAGGGAGTCCTGAATGCCAGGGAAGACCGAACTGGTTGAGCGCATCGCTTTCGAGACCGGGATGCCCAAGGCGCACGCCGCCCGCGCCCTGGAGGTGATGGTGGACGCCGTCAACGAGTGGCTGGGCGCGGGTGAGCGGGTGGTGATTCCGGGCTTGGGCAGCTTTTACACCTCGGAACGGCACCAGCGGCAGGTGCGCAACCCGCGCACCGGTGCCGTGACCACCGTCGCTCCCTCGCGCACCGTGCGCTTCCGCCCTGGCAAGGAGTTGAAAGGGAAGGTCAAGGGATAAACTGGCATAGCCCTCGTCTCGGCAGGGGCGGTGGTGTTCTGGGGGTGTCAGTTGCCGAAGGCGGAACCGCCGATGAACTCCCGCAGCAGCGAGGTGTGCGGCACGTCGTCCTGGAAGACGGGCACGAACCAGGCGAGGAACTTGAGCAGCCGGTACGCCTCCGTGTAGGCGGGGTGCTCCCGGGGCACCTCCAGCAGGAAGCGCTCGGCAAACACCTTCAGCACCGCCGGCTCGTACACTAGGGCGGAGTTGAAGAGCACGTCGGCACTCTCCTGGAAAGGAAAAATCCAGCGGACCTCACCGCGCCGCACCGCCGGCCACATCTCCAGGGTGCGGGTGGCGGGGTGGTTGCGGAACAGGCGGTCGCGCACGATGCGCCGCAGCAGGCGGGCATCGGAGGTGAAGATGCGGTTGTGGTCATCGAGGGTGAGCTGGGTCAGCGCCGAGATGAACACCTTGTAGGTGCTGTCGGCGGGGATCGCCTGGGTGAGCTGGGGGTTGAGGGCATGGATGCCCTCGATGAGCAGCACCTGGTGGGGCGCCAGGCGCAGGCGCGGCCAGCGGTCCCGTGCCACCCGCCGTCCCAAGGTAAAGTCGTAGCGCGGGATGTCGGTCTCTTCGCCGTGTAGCAATGACGCCAGGTTGCGGTTGAGCAGCGCAAGGTCGAGCGCCTCCAGCGCTTCGTAGTCGGGCTTGCCGTCCTCCCCCAGGGGGGTATGGGCGCGGTCTACGAAGTAGTTGTCTAGGGACAACCCGACGGGGTGAATGCCGTTGACCCGCAACTGAATCCCCAGCCGGTGGATGAAGGTGGTCTTGCCGGAGGCGGAGGGGCCGGCCACTAATACCACGCGCACCGCCTCGCGGCGCTGGGCAATGGCGTCGGCGATTTGAGCGATGCGCTTCTCGTGAAACCCCTCGGCGATTTGAATCACCTGCGCCACCTCGCCGGTCAGGCAGGCCCGATTCAAGGAACCCACGTGGGCCACCCCCACGACCTCATTCCACTTTCGCGTCTCGCGGTAGGCGGCGAACAGCTTTGGCTGGGGGCGCAGCGGTGGCAGTGCGGCCTCGCCGTCGCGGGGGAAGCGTAGCAGGAGGCCGTCTTCGTAGTGCTTGAGGGTAAAGCCCTTGATGCGGCCGGTGGAGGGAGCACAGGGACCGTGGGCGATGTCCATCACTGCCCCGCAACTCACCACCGGCACGGTGGAGGAGCGATGGGTGGCCAGCAACTGTAAGGTGGAGGTGTGCCCGTCGCCCCGAAACAGTGCCTCTGCCTCTTCCAGCGTAATAGTGCGGCGCACGATGGGGCGGTCCTCGTCGCAGATTTCCCGCATGCGGCGCTCCAAGGAGGCAACCACGCCGTCGGTAAGCGGCGTGGGCCCATGCCAGGAGTAGAAGTACCCCCCGCCCAAGGACTGCCCCACCACCAGGCGCGCCTCGGGGTACAGCTCGTGGGCCGCTTCCAGGAGCACCAAGGAGATGGACCGCCGCACCACCGCTTGACCTTCGCGGGAGGCCACCCGCACCGCCTCCACCTCCACCTGGATACCGCGCAGCGGGAAGTCCAAGGACACCAGGCGGCGGTTGACCAGCGCCGCGACCACGTCGGGCGGTGTGACGCCGTGGCAGGTCTGCAGCAGCTCCATGACGGTGGTGCCGGACGCCAGCTGCCGCCGTTCGCCGGCGTAGCAAACTGTGACCGATCCTTGGAACACCTCCACCTCCGCCACGGCATTCTACTGGACGGACCCAGCGGCGGCGTGGGCAAGTAGAATGCCACCCCGGACCGGTGGGTTGGGAGGAGGTGAGGAGGCGACGTGGGCGCCAACCAGTACAAGGAGCGTTTGCTGCACGCCATCGAAGGGATCACCCGGAGCGTGGAGGCGCGGGGTGAGCCCCTCTTCCACGGCGGCGAGGAACCGCTGCCGCAAAAAAAAGAGATCATTTCCATACTGCGCGGGCTGCAGGAGGTGATCTACCCGGGCTACTTCGGCGACCAGGAGCTGTACCGCGAGTACCTGCGCGCCCACCTAGCGGATCAGCTTTACGCCCTTTCCCGCCGCCTGGTGGGGGAGGTGCGCAAAGCGCTGCAGGCGCCGTGCCGTCTGCTGCGGGAACAACGCCCGGTACCGTCGCCGGCCGACGCCCAGGAGATCGTCACCTCGTTTTACGAACGCCTCCCCGAGGTGATGGATCTGGTGGCGGGCGATGTGCGGGCGGCGTGGGAGGGCGATCCCGCCGCCTCCTGCCTGGAGGAGGTGATCCTCGCCTACCCGGGGGTCAAGGCCGTCTTCACCTATCGCATCGCCCATCTTTTGTTAGAGTTGGGCGTGCCCCTGATTCCCCGTATCATGACCGAATTTGCCCACAACGAGACGGGGGTAGACATCCACCCCGGTGCGCGCATCGGCCGCGAGTTCTTCATCGACCACGGCACCGGTGTGGTGATCGGCGAGACCACGGTGATCGGGGATCGGGTGAAGCTCTACCAGGGGGTCACTCTGGGGGCGCTGTCGCTGCCTCGCGATCGCTCGGGGACGCTGCTGCGCGGCGGCAAGCGCCACCCTACCTTGGAGGACGACGTGGTGGTGTACGCCGGGGCCACCATCCTGGGAGGCGAAACGGTGGTGGGGCGCGGGTCGGTGATCGGCGGCAACGTCTGGCTGGTCACCTCGGTACCGCCGTACTCGCGGGTGACCCTGTCGCGGGACCAGCTGGCTTACGAGATTACCCGCCGCCCACCGGCGGATTGACCCCGGGGTGGGCGTTTGCTAGGGTGCCCGGCGATGCGGGCCGCCACTCTCTTCCTCTGCCTTCTCGCGGCGAGCTCCGCGTGGTCGCAGGATCCCGTGCCGCCGGCGCTGAAAGGTACGGACAAGGTGGCCGCAGTGCTCGCCCGTGTGGCCGAGGCGCAGTCGCGGGTGTCCACGATCACGGCGCGTTTCGAGCAGGTGCGGGAGAGCCGGCTGCTGGTGGCGCCCAGCGTGAGCCACGGCGTCTTCTATTTCGCGTCACCCGACTCGGTGCGCTGGGAGTACCAGTCCCCTCGCGTGATGCAGGTGGTGATCGCGGGGGGGGTGGCCATCACCTACCGCCCCGAGGAGAAGCGCGCCGAACGCGTGGAGATCGGCCGCATGCAACGCCGCGTGTTTAGGTTTCTCGGCGCCGGGGAGCCCCTCGACACCCTCAAGCGCTACTTCTCTTTTACCTTCCGAGACGCCGGCGAGGGGCGCGACTACGAATTTCTGCTGGACCCCGCCACCGCGGCGCTGAAGCGGCGCCTGCAGCGGGTGGAGGTGAGGATCGACCGCGCCCGTTTCATCCCCGTGGCGGTGTCGTACGTCGAGGCGGACGGCGACCGCACCGCGTATACCTTTCACGATGTGATCCTCAACCAACCGGTGCGGGAGGAGTTGTTCGCCTTGCAGCTGCCCGCAGACGTTGCCGTGGTGGACGTCAAGCTGGCCAGCCGCGAGTAGCGTGGTCGGCACCTTCACCGTCGTCGCCCGGGACACCGAAAGCTCGGCGCGCGCCGCCGAGTTGATCACCGCCCACGGCACCGTGCGCACCCCCGCCTTCATGCCGGTGGGCACCGCCGGCAGCGTCAAAGGGCTGGCGCCCTGGGAGCTGGTCCAGCTAGGGCCCGAAATGGTCCTGGCCAACACCTACCACCTGCTGCTGCGCCCCGGCGTCGAAGTCATTGAAAGCCTGGGCGGTTTGCACGCTTTCATGGGGTGGCCAGGTCCGATCCTCACCGATTCGGGGGGCTTCCAGGTATACTCCCTCGCCGCGCGCCGGCGCTATGACGACGACGGCGTAACCTTCCGCTCTCACCTGGACGGGGCCGAACTGCGCCTGAGCCCGGAAGGGTGCGTGGAGGCGCAGCGCCGCTTGGGGGTGGACGTGGCCATGGCCCTGGACGTCTGCCCGCCGCTGCCGTCCCCGCCGGGCGAGCTGGAGCGGGCGGTGGCGCTGACCTCGGCGTGGGCCCGCCGGTGCCGCGCCGCCCTGCCCGCCGGGGGTTCCACCCTGCTGTTCGGCATCGTCCAGGGAGGGCTCGACGTGGAGCTGCGCCGCCGCGCGGTGGAGGAGCTGCTGCCGCTGGGGTTCGACGGGTACGCCCTGGGCGGTTTTTCGGTGGGGGAGGAACAGCCGGCGTTGTGGGAGGGGGTGGCGGCGGCGGCGCCGCTGCTGCCGGCTGATCGGCCGCGCTACCTGATGGGTGTAGGCACCCCCGCCGACCTCGTGCATGGGGTGGCGTGCGGCGTGGATCTGTTCGACTGCGTTATCCCCACCCGTAACGCGCGCAACGGTTTGTTGCACACGAGCTGCGGGCCGCGCGTGGTCAAACACGCCCGCTGGCGCACAGCCGGCGAGCCACCCGACCCCCAGTGCGACTGCCCCACGTGCCGGTCGTGTTCCATGGCCTACCTGCGCCATCTCTATTTGGCTCGGGACGCTGCGGCCGTGGTTTTAGCGACGGTGCACAACTTGCACTTCTACCTGGCCTTGATGCGGCGGCTGCGGTGGGCTATTATCAACGGCCGTTTTCTTCAGCTGCGGCGCGAGCTGCCGTGGGCCCGCGCCGATGGCTGAGAGGGCAGCGAGGGAGTTTCCATGCAACAGCAACCCAACGTGTTGATGCAACTGGCGCCGCTGATTCTCATTTTTGTGATCTTCTACCTGGTGATGATCCTGCCGATGCGGCGCCGCCAAAAGAAGCACCAGGAGATGCTCTCCAAATTGACTCGCGGCGACCGCGTGGTGACCACCGGCGGCATCTTCGGCACGGTGGTGGACGTCCAGGGGGATGTGCTGCTTCTGCGCGTGGCGGACAACGTCAAGCTGCAGGTGGCACGCTCGGCGGTGGCTGGGCTGGCTGGGGATGCGGCCAACGTGAATTTCGGCGCAAGCGAGTGAGGCCCTGACGATGAAGAAGAACCTGACCTGGCGGTGGCTGCTCATCGGAGCGGTCACGGTGGCGGCGGTGGTGCTGATGTGGCCGCCGAAGGAAAAGATCAACCTCGGGCTGGACCTCAAAGGGGGCATTCACCTGGTGCTGCAGGTGAACACCGAGGACGCCCTGCGCGCCGAGGTGGATGCCGCCATGGAGCGGGTGCGCACCGAGCTGACCAGCAAAGGGGTTCCTCCCGCCGGGGCGCAGCGCTTGGAGGACGGCTTGGGTTTCGTCATTAAGATGTCCCCCGGCGCCGATCCCAAGGTGGTCGACCAGGTCATCGAGGACCGGCTGCTGGACTTCAACGTCTCCCGGGGAGTCCATATCGAGGCCACCCTGAAGCCGGAGGTGGCGCGCACCATCCGCGACATGGCGGTGCGCCAGGGGCTGGAGACCATCCGCAACCGCATCGACCAATTTGGTGTCGCCGAGCCGGTCATTCAGCGGCAGGGGATCGAGGGCGACCGCATCGTCGTGCAGCTGCCGGGCGTCGACGATCCCGGCCGCGTCAAGGAGCTAATCCGCGCCACGGCGTTTCTGGAGATCAAGCCAGTGATTTCGGTGGCGCCAACGCGGGAGGCGTTGCTGGCGGCCCACGGTGGCGTGGTCCCCGATGACGCCGAGGTGGTGGTCGGCGACGTGGAAGACCTGGAGGGCCGCGTCACCGGCCGGGAGTACTTCCTGCTCAAGCGCGCCTCGGTGATTACCGGCCGCGATCTGCGCAACGCCCGGCGCTCCCAGGATCGCTACAACCAGCCGGCGGTGAGCTTTTTCCTCACCCCCGACGGCGGCAGTAAGTTTGAGGATTACACCCGCAACCACATCGGTGAGCGCATGGCCATCGTCCTGGACAATCGGGTACGCTCGGCGCCCGTCATCCGCGGCCAGATCCGTGACGAGGGGATCATCGAGGGCTCGTTCACCGTGCAGCAGGCCGAAGACCTGGCGCTGGTGCTGCGCGCCGGTGCTCTGCCCGCCTCCATCACGTACCTGGAGGAGCGCACCGTCGGCCCCAGCTTGGGGCGCGAGTCGGTGATCCGCGGACTGCGGGCCGGCCTGGTGGGGATGGCGTTGGTGGTGCTGTTCATGCTGCTGTACTACCGGGGGGCCGGGATCAATGCCAATTTGGCCCTCATCCTCAACGCGGTGATTCTGTTGGGGGCCATGGCGGCGCTCAAGGCGACGCTGACGTTGCCTGGCATCGCCGGCATCATCCTTACCATCGGTATGGCGGTGGACGCCAACGTGCTCATCTTCGAACGCATCCGCGAAGAATTGGGGCTGGGTAAAACGGTGCGTTCAGCGGTGGAGCTGGGGTTCTCCCGCGCTTTCGGAACCATCGTTGACTCCAACCTAACCACGCTCATCGCCGCTCTGTTCTTGTTCCAGTTCGGCACCGGGCCGATCAAGGGGTTTGCCGTGACCCTTTCCCTGGGCATTCTGATCTCCATGTTCACGGCGGTATTCACGTCTCGGACGCTGTTCGAGACCATCCTGACCCGCAAGGGTCGCGCCCAGACGCTGTCCATCTAGGCGCCGGGGGTTACTCGCATGCGTTTTCTCGCCAACACCAATTTCCCGTTCATGCGCTACAAATGGGCCTTCATTGGCACGTCGCTGGTGCTACTGGCGGTGTCGCTGTTCTCGATTTTTTTCGGCCGAGGCCTGGTCATGGGCGTGGATTTCGCCGGCGGCACCCAGCTTACGCTGCGCTTTAAGGACGCCCCTGACATCCCTCGCGTGCGGCGGGCTTTGGAGGGCCTCCAGCTGGGCGAGGTGACCATCCAGCGCTTTGACGAAGAGGGCCTCAACGAGATTCTGGTGCGCATGCAGAACCCCGAGGCGGAGGGCGACTTCACCAAGGCCATGCTCGACGCACTGGAGCGGGAGTTCGACGTGCCGGGCGCTGCCGTGCATCTGAATCGGGACGGCGCCGAAGCCGTCCGCGACGCCCTCGTGCACGCCGACCCCGACGCCGTAGGTGGTGCGGTGGAACGGCGCCGCGAGCACTACCAGCCCATGGCGGAGGCACTGCTAGCCTATCGCAAGGAAGCCGGACTGCTGAAGGGTCCGGCAGACCTGGAGCGGATCGCGGCACTGTCCCCCGGGGTGCGCCGCTACTTCGCCAACGACGCCTTCTTCGGACAGTTCGCCATGCTCGCCGCTGACAACGTCGGCCCACTCGTAGGCAAAGATTTGCGCAACAAGGCGACCCTCGCCGTGGTCTTCTCTTTAGCCGGCATGTTGGTGTACATCTGGTTCCGCTTCCAGTTGCCCTACGGCATAGGCGCCCTCGCCGCCCTGTTCCACGACGTCATCATCACCCTGGGCGCGCTGTCCCTGACGCAGCGGGAGATGAACCTGCCGACCATTGCCGCCCTCCTCACCCTGGTCGGCTACTCGGTCAACGACACCGTGGTGATCTTCGACCGCATCCGCGAGCGGTTGAAGCTGGAGCGCGGCATGCCGCTGCCGGCGCTGATGGACAAGGCAATCAACCAGACCCTCTCCCGCACGGTCATCACCTCGGGCCTTACGCTCCTCGTGGTGGCGGCGCTGTTCTTGTTCGGTGGCGACGTCATCAATACCTTCGCTTTCGTGCTTCTGGTCGGTATCGTCGTCGGCACCTACTCCTCTATTTACATCGCTTCGCCAGTGGCGCTGGCCCTCACCCAGTTCCTCGAGCGGCGGCGGGAGGCGAGGCGACGCCGCCGGTAACGCAGGGAGGCCTTGAGCCGGTTCGCCCCTGTCTGACCCGGACTGCAGCCAGGGACGCAGTTGTAGAGAGCAGGGGCCAGCCCGCTCCCCGAGGATCACCCGGCAGGCAAGCACCCACCCAACCGGGGGGGCCGCGGGCCAGCCGCAGGCCCCCGTCACAATCGTCACTGACACGGTCATCGACGCCGCCACCGACAGGCCCACGGTCACGGTCAGGGGGCACCCTCACCGATCACGGTCACGCCCTGGGATCGCGGGGTCTGCCGCGCGGCAGGGTGCGTCGTTCACGCCAGGTAGCGGGCGTCGGGGTGGTGGAAGACGACGGCGGAAACCGAGGCTTCGGGGTCCATCATGCCACCTTCGGTGAGCGAAACGCCGATCTCTTCGGGGCGCAGCAGGCGGAAGAGGTCGGCCTGGGAAGCCAAGTCGGGGCAGGCAGGGTAGCCGAACGACAGGCGGATGCCGCGGTAGCGAGCGCGGAAGCGCTCCTCCATGGTCATCTCCGGGGGGTCGGGGAACCCCCACAGGGTGCGCAGCCGGCGGTGTAACCACTCGGCGGCGGCTTCGGCGGTTTCCAGGGCGAGGGCTTGCAGAGCAATGCTGTCCAGCAGTCGCCCCTCCAGCCGCAGCGCTTCGGCCTGCTGGCGAACCCCGACGCCAGAGGTGACGACAAACAGGGCGACGCTGTCGCCCTCTTCCGGGTCGGGGCGTACCCAGTCGGCGGCGCAGGCGAAGGGGGGTCGCTCCTGCCGACGGAAGGGCAGGCTGGCTAGCAGGTTGCCAGCTGGGTCGAACACGAGGACGCTGTCACCCTGGCCGGCGGCGCGAAAGAACTGGTACACCCCGGCGGGCTGGAGCCATCCTCGGGTCACGGCGGCGTCGATGAGGGCGTCGACCCGCCTCTGCAGCTCTCGGGCGCGCAGATCGCCCTGGGCCAGCAAACGCGCCACCGAACCTCTCAGCCCCAAATGTTTGCCCAGCAGCATCTGGCGGTTGAGGTGGGCGAGGACGTCGTCCAGGGGGAGATTGGGCAGCACGTGGCGGGCCAGGTCGGGGGGCGGGGGTAGCGCCACAGGGTTGGCGCTGCGCTGCCGATTTTGTACAGCGGGGGGAGAGAGTTCCCATGCGCGGGCGCACCCGGATAGATGAAACCGACGTAGACTCGGCGACGCGCTGTCGGCACGCAGGTCGGAGTGTTCCTGGTGCGGGCGAGCCTGTGACAGTGCACATCCAGCAGAAGGCGGCCTGATCGCCGTCACCAGTCCAATTGAGCGGGCGGAGTTTCTTGAGAGGGTGGGTGGGGGATCCGCCACGGCAGCTGTTCCTGTCCCGGCGTCACCGGACGGGGATGGGGTCGCGCCGGCCAACAGCCGCGTCGCCAAGGCCAGGCCGGCCATGGCGTCGGCGGCGTAGTAAACGCCGCCGGGGTAGGCCGGGGCGATGCGTTGGCGGGTGAAGGTGGGCGACAGAGCGGCGCCCCCCACCAGCACCGGGACGCCAATGCCAGCGGCGGCGAGGTCGGTGACCGTCTCCACCATCTGGTGGGCGGAGCGCACCAGCAGGCCCGACAGGCCAATGAGGTCGGTGGGGGTCTGCCGCCAGGCGGCGATGAGCCGGTCCGAGGGGCACTGAACGCCCAGGTCGACAACGCGAAAGCCGTTGGTGGAGAAAATGATCCCTACCAGGTTCTTGCCGATGTCGTGGACGTCACCACGGACGGTGGCAAGGAGCAGGGAACCACGGGGGGCGGCGGCATCCCCCTTGATGTGGGGACGTAAATGATCCACGGCGGCCTGCATCACTTCGGCGGACACCAGGACTTCAGCGACGATGAGCTGGCCCGCGCCGAACAGGCGCCCCACCTCGTCCATCCCGGCCATGAGCGGCCCGTTGATGATGGCCAGGGGGTCCAGGCGCGTCAGCAGCTGGTCGAGCACCCCTGCGAGGCCGCTGCGCCGGCCCTCCACCACCATGCGGGTGAGGCGCTGCTCCGGGGTCGCCGCCTCCTCGCGATCCGCCGCGCCGGCGCGGGAGGCCGGAGCCCGGTAGCGGGCCACGAAGGCGTCCACCGCCGAGCGGGAGCCGTCGAAGAGGACGGCCTCCGCCAGGCGCACCTCCTCCTCGGCCAGGGAAGGGAAGCGCACCAGCTGTTCGGTGTTGACGATGGCGGCGTCCAGGCCGGCGGCCAGGCAGTGATGCAGGAAGACGGCGTTGAGCACCTCCCTTCCCGCCGGCGGCAGGCCGAAGGAGACGTTGGAAATGCCGAGAATGGTGAGAGCCTCGGGGTAGGCTCGCTTGATCCGCCGCACCCCCTCCACGGTCTCGGCGGCGGCGCCACGAAACGCCGGGTCGCCGGTGGCCGCCGGGAAGACGAGGGCGTCCAGGAGCACCTCACGCCGGCGCAGACCGAAAGCTTCCAGGGCCTGGAGCAGGCGGCCGGCCACCTCCACCTTGCGCTCTGCGGTGCGCGCCATCCCCTCGGTGGGGTGGTCGTCGATACAGCCGGCCACCACCATGGCGCCGAAGCGGCGAGCCAAACGGGCCACCTCGCGCAGACGCGCGCCGCCGTCTTCCAGGTTGACCGAGTTGAGCAACGGCCGGCCGGGGATCAACTCCAGGGCGGCGGCAAACACCGCCGGGTCGGTGGAGTCGATGACCAGCGGTGCTCGCACCGCTCGGCGCAGCTGTGGCAGCAGCGACACCACGGCGGCCAGCTCATCCCCTTCAGGATCGGCCAGGCACACGTCCAGGGCGTGGGCGCCGCCCCGCACCTGGCGACGCCCTACCTCGGCCGCCTCGGCCCACCGGCGGCTGCGCACCAGCTCGCGGAACTTCTTAGAGCCGAGGGTGTTGGTGCGCTCGCCGATGAGCAGGGGGGTGGGTTGCTGGACCACCTCCACCACCTGGCTGCCGGCCAGGCGAGCCGGGTCGTAGCCGGGCGGCCGGCGCGGCGGATGAGTGTCGGCAACCGCGCGCAGCAGGCGGATGTGCTCCGCGGTGGTGCCGCAGCACCCCCCCAGGAGGTTGGCCCAACCGGCGGCGGCGAAGCGCGCCAGCGCCGCGGCCAACTGCGCCGGGCTCTCGTGGTAGCGACCCTCGCCGTCGGGGATGCCGGCGTTGGGGACGATGGCCACGAAGCTGGGGGTGAGGGCCGCCAGGGCGCGGACGTGTTCGGTCATGGGGCCGGGGCCGGTGGAGCAGTTAAGTCCCACCCACAGGGGCTGCCAGGGTTCCACCATCACCGCCACCGCCTCAATGGATTGGCCACCCAGGGTGGTACCGGTAGGCTCGATGGTGGCGGAGACGGCGACGGGGAGGTGAGGCGCCACGTCGCGGCAGGCGATGAGCGCCGCCTTGAGGTTAAGGGCGTCCTGCACCGTCTCGATGAGGAGCACGTCCGCCCCACCCTCCGCCAACCCTTCCGCCTGCAGGCGGTAGGCCTGGGTCAGTTCGGCAAAGGTGACGCCGCCGGTGAGGGTGAGCGCCTTGGTGGTGGGTCCCATGGCGCCGGCCACGAAACGCGGCCGTGCGGGGGAAGAAGCTGCGGCGCACGCCTGCCGCGCCAGCTCGGCGGCGCGGCGGTTGATCTCGCGGCAGCGCTGGGCCAGGCCGTACTCGGCAAGGACGATGGGGGTCGCTCCAAAGGTGTCCGTCTCGACGATATCGGCGCCGGCGGCCAGGTAGCTGCGGTGGAGCTCCAGCACCACGTCGGGCCGGTGCAGCACCAGCGCCTCGTGGCAGCCCACCAACGCCTCGCCGCCGTAGTCGGCGGCGGTGAGACCCCACCCTGCCAGGGCGGTGCCGGTGGCGCCATCCAGTAGCAGGATGCGCTGGCGCAGCAGGCGGGCGAGGTCAGCAGCGCGCTGGTGCACGGAGGTAGTGTAGCGGTCAGTGGCGGTGCGCCGTGTCGGCGACGCTTTTCGCTGCCCAGGCCGGCGGCGGACGGCGGCCGTGCTAGCCTGGCGGCCCGGGAGGGGTGTGGACGTGCACAAGGAACTGGAGGCGGCGCTGGCCGCAGCGGGAGCGGCGGCCCAGGTCTGCCGTCGGGTGCAGGAAACTTTCCTGCCCAGGGAGGTGGTGCTCAAGCCCGACCGCTCACCGGTGACGGTGGCGGATTTTGGCGCGCAGGCGGTGATCAACCACTTGCTCGGGGCCGCCTTCCCCGATATTCCGGTGGTGGGAGAGGAGCACGCCGGGGCGCTGCGGTGCCAAGGGGAGCTGCGCCGGCAGGTGGTCGAGGCGGTGGCGTCGGTGCTGCCTGATCTGGGAGAGGCGGAGGTGCTGGCGGCCATCGATCGCGGGGATTTCGGCGGCGGTAGCGGCGGGCGCTTCTGGGCGGTGGATCCCATCGACGGTACCAAGGGCTTTCTGCGCCGCCAGCAGTACGCCGTAGCCATTGCCCTCGTCGACGGCGGCGAGGTGATGTTGGGGGTGTTGGCCTGCCCCGCGTTGCCGTGGGCGCTCCCCGAGGCGGAGCCGATGGGGTGCGTGCTCGCCGCCACCCGCGGCGGAGGTGCTTGGATGCAGCGCCTGGGCGGTGGTCCGCGGGAGAGCGTGGCGGTGGCGAGCGAGACAGATCCCCGGCGCGCCGTGCTCTGCGAGTCGGTGGAGGCGGAGCACTCGTCCCATACGACCTCGGCGGAAGTCGCCCAGCGCCTTGGGGTGAGGACGGCGCCTGTACGTATGGACTCCCAGTGCAAGTACGCGCTGCTGGCGCGGGGCGACGCCTCGGTGTACCTGCGCCTGCCTAGTCAAGCCGAGTACCGGGAAAAGGTCTGGGACCACGCCGCTGGTGCCATCCTGGTGGAGGAGGCGGGGGGACGGGTCAGCGACCTTGAGGGCCGCGCCCTTGACTTCGCCCGCGGCCGCACCCTGGCCAGCAACCGGGGGGTGATCGCCACCAACGGCTACCTCCACGACGCGGTGCTGGCCGCGGTGAGAGCGGTGGTGCGAGGGGGGTGAGGCGCTCCCGCTCTGGCGGCGCAATCACTGACTCTGACACGGCGGGCGGTTAGAGGCGGGTGTGGGGATTCACCTGCCACCGGGGTTGGGGCGGAGGTGGAGGACGCGGGGCGTCCCGGCAGGGTCGGCGATGACGGCCGCCCGCTGCAGGCCGCCGGCGAGCCAATATGGTTCCAGGAGCGAGACTTGCCCCGGCCCGATCTCCAGGAGGGCGTGACCGCTTGGGGCGAGGAGGCGGGGCAGATCGCCCAGCAGCCGGAGGAGCAGGTGGGTGCCGTCAGCTCCTCCGGCCAGGGCGAGGGTGGGTTCGAAGCGGCTCACTTCCGGGGCTAGGCGAGGGATGTCGGCGTCTGGGACGTAGGGGAGGTTGGCGATGACCAGGTCGAAAGGGCCGACGATGGCCTCGGCAAGGTCACCGGCGGCGAGAAAAACCGTGGCGCCATGGCGCCGGGCGTTGGCCTGCGCCACCGCCAGCGCCGCCAACGATAGGTCGACGGCGAAGACGTAGGCCGCCGGCCATTGGGCCGCCAAGGTGACGGCGAGACACCCGGTGCCGGTGCCGACGTCCAGCACCCGCGGCGTCGGCGGCCGCGGCACGGCAAGAGCGGCGGTGATGAGCAGCTCAGTCTCCGGGCGGGGGATGAGCACCGCCGGGGAAACCAGGAACTCGCGGCCCCAGAACGGACAGGTGCCGGTGAGGTAGTGGGCCGGCTCACCGACCCGCCGGCGTTCGATCCAATCCCGGAAGGTGGCTTCCTGGGGAGCAGCTACGACCTCACCACGATGGGCCAAAAGCCACGTTTCGGCGACCGCGAGGGCGCGGGCCAGCAGCCAGCGGGCTTCCCGTCGCGGCTGCGGCAGTCCCTCTCGGGGATCACCGAGCCGGAGGGTTCCCCAGCGGAGAAGCTGGTCCACTGTCATGGCGTGGGGGCTCGACCGGTGCGGGCGACGACCAGGCGGGCGGCAATGGTTCCGCCGAGGACGCCCCCGATGACACCGCGCGAGACTCCGGCATCCAGCAGGTGGGCGGTGAGGGTACCGAGGACCACCACGGCCGCCGCCACCCAGGCGCCGCGCGGGAGCGCCGACACTGGCGGGGGCGGGGAGGTGCGGCGGGCGTGGACGGCAAAGAGCACGCTCCACGCCAGGCCGCCCCACCAGCCAAGCCCCACGCCCCGAGAGGTGCTCACCACCAGCGTAAACAGCGAACCGCCCTCCACCAGGGGGTGCGCCGTCGGGCTGAGAAAGCCGATGACCAGCCCAGCGGTGGCACCGGCCAGGGCGCCCCCAAGCGCGAAGCGGACTTCGCCGACGATACGCCCCTGCCCCAGCCGCGCCAGCAAGCTCATGACGGGGCGGCGAGCTCTTCCTTTAGTCGTTCGGCCTGAAAATGCGCGATCAGGGGGTCGAGGAGGAGGTCCAAATCGCCGTCGAGGATCTCCTGCAGGCGGTGAGTGGTGATGCCGGCGCGGTGGTCGGTGATGCGCGACTGGGGGAAGTTGTAGGTGCGAATCTTCTCAGAGCGATCGCCGCTGCGCACCATGGCGCGGCGGTCGGCGGCCATCTGTGCCAGCCGCTCCTGCTGGGCGAGCTCGTACAGGCGCGCTTTTAAGATACGCATCGCCTTGAGGCGGTTCTGCTGCTGGGAGCGCTCGTCCTGGCACTGCACGACGATGCCGGAGGGGAGGTGGGTGATGCGGATGGCCGAGTAGGTGGTGTTGACCGACTGGCCGCCTGGCCCCGACGAGCAAAATCGATCGATGCGCAGGTCCTTTTCGTGGATTTCCACCTCGACCTCCTCGGCCTCGGGCATGACCACCACCGTGGCGGCGGAGGTGTGGATGCGGCCGGAGGCTTCAGTGGCGGGCACGCGCTGCACCCGGTGCACGCCCGACTCGTACTTGAGGCGGGAGTACACCCCCTGCCCCTCGATGATCGCCACCGCTTCCTTGACGCCGCCCATGCCCGCTTCGGAGAGGTCCGTGAGGGACACGCGCCAGCGCTTGAGCTCGGCGTGGCGCGTGTACATGCGGAGCAGATCGGCGGCGAACAGCGCCGCCTCTTCGCCGCCGGTGCCGGCGCGGATCTCCAGAATAACGTTGCGGGCATCGTTGGGATCGGCGGGCAGGAGCAGGATCTTGAGTTGCTCCTCCAGGGCGGCGAGGGCACCCTTAAGGGTGGCCAGTTCATCCTCGGCCATGGCGCGCAATTCCGGGTCGCGCTCCTCGGCGAGCACCTGCCGCGCCCCGCGCTCCTCCTCCAGCAGGCGCCGGTAGTTTTGGTAGGCGGTGACGATGGGCTCGATCTCGGCCAGGCGGCGCGACACCTCGGCCAGTCGGCGCGGGTCCGAAAGCACCTCGGGACGGGCCTGTTCCGCGCGGAGCTCGGCGAAGCGACGGGCCACTTCATCCAGTCGATCAAGCATTCCTGACATGGTCACCTTTTTCGGCAGCGGAGACGGCAAAAACGCCGGGGAGGCTCCCCCGGCGTTGCCCTCACGGTCCCTGGCCAGTTAGTTACCGTCGCGCTTGGCGTACCGCCGCTGGAAGCGCTCCACCATACCCGCCGAGTCGACCAGCTTCTGTTTGCCGGTAAAGAGAGGGTGACAGGCGGAGCAAATGTCGAGTCGGATCTCCTTCTTAGTGGAGCGGGTGGTAAAGGTGTTGCCGCACGCGCAGCGCACCTCAACGGTGTGGTACGCGGGGTGAATCCCTTGTTTCATGGTGCCCTCCACGGCCCCCGGCCGTACCGGGGGTGCAAAGTCTACACCACCGCTGGCCATGCCTCAAGGGTTGTGCTGCCGCGCCAGGACGAGCCGCCAGGCACGAGGTGCCCGGCGTCGGAGTCGTGCCCATCTCCACTCACCTCCTACGGAACGGCAAGGTAGCCGTGCTTCTCCAGGTAGGCGACGACCCGCTGCGCGCTCTCCTCGGGCGTCTCGCTGGCGGTGTAGAGCACCAGCTCCGGTTTCAGGGGAGCCTCGTAGGGGGCCGAGACGCCGGTGAACTCCGAGATTTCCCCGGCGCGGGCGCGGCGGTAGAGGCCGCGCGGGTCGCGCGCTTCGCACACCTCCACCGGCGCATCCAAATAGACCTCGATGAAGTCACCCTGCTCCTGGATGCTGCGGGCGCTCTCCCGGTCCTTGCGGTACGGTGAGATGAACGCGACGAGGGTGACGAGGCCCGCGTGGGTGAGCAATTTGGCCACTTCGCCGATGCGGCGGATGTTCTCGGCCCGGTCCTCGGGGGAAAAGCCCAGGTCGCGGTTGAGCCCCTGCCGGATGTTGTCGCCGTCGAGGATCATGCAGTGAATACGGCGGGCGGTGAGGAGCTGGTCCACGAGGGTGGCGACGGTGGTCTTGCCCGAGGCGGACAACCCGGTAAACCAGACCGTCACGCCGCGATGACCCATGATCGCCTCGCGCTGGGCGCGGGAGACGGCAAAGTTGGGAGCTGTGAGATTCGTGCTCTTTGGTTGATCCATTGGTGGTTACCTGCGTCCCTTCCGGCCGCAGACTCTAGCGCACCGCCCCACCGTTGCGACCAGCAGGGAGCCGCGGGCCCGGCTCCCCCTTGTCCCATCACCCTACGTCCCAATCCTGGCGGCGATCTCCAGGATGATGTCTTTCTCTCGGATAATGCCCACGAGATGGCCGGCGCCCATGACGGGGAGGTTGATCAGGTGGTGAATGACCATCAGGTGCACCGCCTCGATAAGTGGTGCGTCCACGGCCACGCTCACCGGCTCTTCCAGTAAGTCGGCAATCTTGCGGTTGCCGATGAGCTTGCACTGGGCCAGGAACATCCCAGTGTAGTAGGAGGTGTAGGGGAGATTGGTGAAAAACGGCGGCAGGACCAGCTTGAGCAGGTCGGGAAAGCGCAGAATACCCACGAACCGGTCGCTGCGGTCGAAGACCAACACCGACCGTAACCTCTCCTGGGTGGCGTCGGAGTGTTCCCGGGGCGCGAAGAAGGTATCTTTGAGGGCGTCGACGGCATCGGCGACGGGCTGATCCACGTACAGCCGGCGGTACCAGTCGGGGGGCACCATGAGCTCGGCGATGGTGCGCTCGCGCAGTACCTCCCTGTGACCGTGCTCGTGGGCGTGGAGGATGCGCGCCACCAGCAGCTCGATGTCCACGGGTTTCTGCAGGAAGTCCACCACCTCCAGCTTGATGGAAGCTACGGCGTCGTCGTATTGGCCGTGCCCCGAAAGGATGATCACCGGCAGGTCGGCGGCCATGGCGCGGATCTGCTGCAGGGTGGCGATGCCGTCCATCCCCGGCATGCGCAGATCCAGAATCACCACGTCGGGACGCGACTCGCGCAGGTGCTGCAGGGCGGCCTCACCGCTGGTCGCCTCCTCCACGAGGAAACCGCGCCTCGCCAGGAGCTTGGCGGTGCCCTGCCGGAAGATGTCCTCGTCGTCGACGAGGAGGACGCGTATGGGTTTTGGGTTAACAGTCATGGATTTGTCGTCCTCCCTCATCCTACATTGGTTGCAAGCCGGGGAACCCCAACAGCGGCCAGTACAACGTTGCCATCAGCATGAGTACGATGAAGGCGATGACCAGGCAGGGGATGCCCACCCGCAGGAAGTCCTTGGCCTCCAGGTAGCCCGAAGCATAGACGATGGCGTTGGGCGGTGTGCCGATGATCAGCAGGTAGGCGAAAGACGACGCCGCGGCGGTGACCAAGGTCATGAAAGGGATCATGGTCGTGCCGGAACCCACCACCCCGGCGATGTTGAGGGTGATGGGTCCCACCGCCGCCGCCGCCGGCCCGTCGGCCATCAGCTGGGTCATGAAGGCGGTGACGAAGGCCCCTGAGGCGAGCAGGGCGTGGGCGGAGGTCAGGCCGATGGTGGCCAAGAGCTCGGTGAGGGAGCGGGCCAGCCAGTAGGCGGCACCGGTCATGTCCAGCACCCGCCCGAACAGCATGGCGCCGGCGTACAGCCAGACCACACCCCAGTCCACCTTCTCTTGGTAGTCGCGCCAGTTGACGATGCCGAACAAGAGGTACGCCACCGCCCCGGCGAGGGCGAGCACACCGATGCCCAGGCGGATCCCAATGAGGTCTTTCAACAGGTTGTCCTCGGTGAGCCAGCCCACGAACATGAGAAGGAAGATGACCACGGCGGCGATCTGCGCCTTGTTCCACCGGCCCATGCGGGCGATGTCCCTTTTCAGTGACTCCATGGCCGGGGTGAGGTCGCGGATTTGCGGCTTGAAGCGCCAGTTCAGCAGCAGCCACAGCACCGGCATCATGATGATCACGAACGGCATGCCGTACAGCACCCACTGCCCGTAGGAGATGGAGTACCCGAACATGTCCTCCATGTAGTTGATCATGATGACGTTACGCGCACCGCCGGAAGGTGCTCCGAACCCCCCAATATTGGGGGCCATGCAGATGGTGATCATGAGCATCTTGGCCAGTTCCGAGTCTTTGGGAATCTGCGCGGTCAAGGAGTTGGAATACAGGATGATGCCGATGGGCAGGAACATGGCGGCGAGGGCGTGATCGGAGATGAAGGTGGCGGCCGGGGCCATCACCAGAACCAGGATCAGGGTCACCCAGCGGATGTTGGGTTTGGCCAGCATCCGGAAGAGGGCCAAGCAGATGCGTTTGTCTACCCCGGTTTTGACGAAGGCGGTGGCGAACATGAGGCTACCCATGATGAACCAGGTGGCGTCCGTCCACATCCAGGCCGGGGCGTCCTTGCGGGTCACGATGCCGGAGAGTACGCAGATGAGGCCCACGCAAAACGCCACCCCGGGCAGCGGCATGGCCTCGGTGACAAAGCAGATCACCACAAAGGCGATCATCGCCACGCAAATTTTCAGCTGTCGCGCGGCAGTGTCCACTTTGGCCTGCTCTTGGGGCTTGAGGGCGTCGTAGGTGAGGGTGGAGAAGCGCAACTCCTTGGCCTGCGCCATGAGACCGTTGAACGCGTCGGGCTCCATCTCTTGGAGAAGCTTGCGATAGCGCTCGTAGAAGGCGCTCGGCCCTTTGGCGCCAAGCGCCTCCAACTGCTTCTGGTCCCGCTTGAGGACCGCTTCGTAGCGCAGTGTTCCCTGCCGCATGCACCCCTCCAGGGCGCGGGCGGTGTACACCTGCCACTGTTCGGCATCGTTGGCGGGGACGGCAAACAGTTTCTGGGTGAAAAAATCGAGGACGTACTTCTCCCCGTACGTGTACTCCACGGCTACGTCGACCATCGAAGATGGGGTGGGAATCGCCACGATGAGGACAAACGCGGCCACGGCGATGGCGAACCGTTTGTAGTCGATGTAGCGGTCGTATGCGGAGGCCTTCTTGCCTTCGCCTGCTGAAGTCATGGTTCTCCTCCCTCGGTTGATGGTGGGTAGGTGGTTTGGCGGCGCCGGAGGTGGCGGTGACGCGCGGCTTGGCGGATGTGCCGTTCCAGATCCGGGATGGGGTGGGGCTTGAGCAGGTAGGCGAAGGCGCCGCCGCTCAAGCCCGCCTCTTCCTCTTGGCGCGACAGGTGGCCGGTGAGCATGATCACTTCGGGGGGGTCGGGCATGGTGCGAATATCGGCCAACACGGCGAGACCATCCCGGTCGGGCATTTTCACGTCCAGGAGGACGACGTCCCACGGGCGGGCCGCCAGCCGCGCCAACGCCTCTTCCCCCGAGGCGGCGGTGGCCACGATGAAGCCGCGCCGCGCCAGGACTTTGGCGAGAGCCTGGGAGAACGACAGCTCATCATCCACCAGCAGCACGCGAGTCGCCGTCATGTCCCCTCCTGGGCGGCGCGGGGGAGCGTCACCGTGAAGGTGGTGCCGTGGCCGGGCCGGCTGTCCACCTCGATGCTCCCGTGGAGTTCTTGGACGAGTCCGTAGCAGATGGCGAGGCCGAGGCCCGTGCCCTTGCCCACCGGCTTCGTGGTAAAGAAAGGCAGGAAGATAGACGACAGGTGCTCGGGCGGGATGCCCGGGCCGTTGTCTTGAATCTCCACGCGCACCGCGTCAGCCGAGGCGCGGGTGCGAATGACCACCCGTCCGTCGCCCCGCCCGGAGGTGGCGTCCAGGGCGTTGTTGATCAGGTTCATAAAGATCTGCTGCAGGTGGGCGGGCGCGCCAAGGACGGCTGGAACGTCGGCCAGGTCGGCCTCCAACGTGATTCCCTCGATACGAGCTCTCGCCCGCATGACGGTGGCCATCTCCTCCAGCATGGGCGAAAGCAACACCGGCTGCGGGGAGGCGTCGACCCGCCGGGCGAACTTCAAAAGCCCTTGGGTGATGGCCTTGCAGCGCGCCACCTGGTCGCCAATCTTGCTGGCGGCATCCAGCACCTCCAGCCGGTCCGCCTCGCTCATCGCGGGACTGCCGGCGAGGTCGCGGATCCATGTCTGTAGGGTGTCGATGGTGGCCAGAGGGTTGTTGATTTCGTGTGCTAATCCAGCGGACATTTCCCCCACTGCCGCGGTCTTGCCGGTGGCCACCAAGCGCCGCAGCAGTGCTTCGTTTTCGGCGTCGGCGCGCTTGAGCGCCTGTACCTGCCGGTGGGCGAACAGCACCGCCAGTACGCCGGCGCCTAGCACCCCCGCCGCTGACATGAGGAGGCCCACCACCACGGCGTTGCGCAGGGGTGCGTAGACGTCCCGGACCTGCTGGCGGAAGATCAGCAGCCAGCGGGGGTTGGAGAGCCAAGTGGTAGTGCACAGGTAGCTTACCCCGCCCATCTTCAGGCTGCGCACCTTGATGCCCTCGTGGAAAGAGAGGTCGGGGAAGCCGGATGGTTCCAGCAGGTGGTCGCCGAATCTGGTCTTGGTCTGGAAACGCCCTTCGCGGTTGACGATGAACGTCTCCCCGGTGCGGCCCACGTGGGCGGCGTCCACCAGGCGCGAGAAGTAGTCGGTGTTTACAGTCACACGCAGGATCCAGAAGTCGTTACCCTCGGCACGCTTCACCGCGATGATGAAGTGCGGCACAGCGCGAAAACCGGTGAACACGTCGGAGATGTAGTAGCCGCGTTCCACCACTTCGGCGAACCACTCCGTGGCGCGGTAGTTTCGGCCGGCGAGGTCGAATGGCCCGACGTACTTCAGGTGCTGACCGGCGGAGTCGATCACGCCGATGTCGGTGATTACCTTGGCGCTCTGCTGCAGCACCTGGAAGAGACGCTCCAGGTGCCCGTTCACCAGCTCCTCCCGGGGGTATTGGTGGGCCAGGGCGGTGACCTCGGCGGTGAGGTTGGCCAAGAACGCCTCGATGGACTCCCGGTGGTAGCGCAGCAGGTTGGCCTGCTGGTCGAGCACAATGGATCGGTTCAGCGAGAAAAAGAGGAGAAAGTTAGCGCTGGCAATGACGATCAGGGGTAGCACCGACACCAACAAGACCCGGCGCACCAGGGCCACCAGCATGGCACGGTAGTCGGTGGGGCGGCTGTGGTCGGTCATGGTTTGTGGCGCTCCGGTCCTGCCTCGGCGGCGGCACGGATGACCTGCGCCAGCGCGTCCGCCGGAATGGGTTTCAGGAGAAAGTCCCAGGCCAAATCCCGAACCGCTGCGATACCGGCCTGCACGCTGCCGTGACCGGTAAGCATGATCACCCTGGGGCGGGGGGAGAGCTGGCCGATACGGCGCAGGACCGCAAGCCCGTCGAGGCCAGGCATCTTGAGGTCCAGGACGACCACATCGACGTCGTGGTCCCGCAAAAACTCCAGGGCTTCCCTCCCCCCGGGCACGGCGGCGACCTTCATGCCTCGGGCAGTCAGCACCTTGACGAGGGTGTCGCGAAACACCTGCTCATCGTCGACGACGAGAACGCGGATCGCTTCGGGCACCTGAGCTCCCCTCCTCAGATGCGGAAGATGAAGCGCATGCCGAGCATGAGCTCGTGCTCCACCTGCCGGTTGCGCTGGGTCGCGTGGGCCAAGTTGGAGTGACCACCGGAGATGAGCCCTCCTTTGCCTTGGTCGAGATCCCGGGCCCACACCTCCGTGGCCTCCATCTGCACCCGCAGCGCGGGGTTGAGGGTCCAGTTGAGGCCGACGGTGGCGGTGGCTGCTTTCCAGGCGCCGTCCACAACGCTGGCCGTGACCGCGCCTCCCTCGCCCACCGGCACCGGGCCGGGCGTTCCCAGTTGGGCGCCGGTGAAGCCGTTGACCGTGACCGCGTCGAACGGCTGCCGATCGGTGTCGGTGAAGGCGAAGGGGGCCAGAACCTCCCAGGCGCCGCCTCCCGCGTCGGGCCGCCAGTTTCGTTGGGGGTTGGGCTGACGCCAGCCATGGGTGTCGAGGGTCTTGCCCTTGCCGGTGAGGAACCAGCTGGCCCACAGCGCCGCCGAGCGCGCCGCGCCGCCACGGGTGAGCACTGGCTCGTGCCGCAGACGCTGGGAGCCGGCGTAAAAGTCGTGAAAAAAGATGGTGATGTCGCCCCAGCGCACCTCGCAGTACTCGAAGCTGACGCCCAGGGGCCCCTCCAGCAGCAACGCTTCCACCCCCCAGCGCCGGCGCGAGGTCATCTCGGCGGTGATGTGATCGCTCCAGCGCCCGTTGCTGCCGATCACCTGCTCGGTGCGCCAGCGCCAGATAAGCGACTCGTAGTTGGCGGCGCTCATGCCACTGGTCTCGTAGCGGCGGGTGGGAACCGGTTCTCCGGCGGCGGTGGCCTGGGCCACCAGGTAAAGACCGCGCAGATAGCTGGCGGAGTGTTGGCGCCACGGCTGGGAGAACAGTCGAATCGCCACTTCCTTGCCCCCCCCGGTGTCGCCCTTGGGGGTGTCCAGATCCACGCCGCTGCCGTTGTACAGGCCCAGGGAATAGGTCACCGTTTGGGAGGCCAACTGCCCCCATACCATCACGCCGCGGTCGAAGAATGGGTACACCGGCTGGGAGGCCCCCCGTTCCAAGGAGTTGACCTGGTTGTCCAGAGTCAACCACTCGGTGGAGAAAGGCACCTTCATCTGGCCCAGGCGCACGTGCAGCGCGTGGGTAACTTCCACATCCCAGTAAGCGTTGCGGATATGGGGGTTATCCTCCAGAGAGGCCTGGATGCGGAAGGTGACGAACTGGTACACCCGCCCCTGCAACTCCAGTCGGGCGCGCCGGATGTCCAAGGAGGATGGCGCCACGGACTGGCCGAAGTAGCCCCGGGCGTCCAAGTGGACCGAACCGGCAATGCGCAGCTCGTTCTTGCCATCGGCGGTGAGCGGGAAGAACCCGTTGCGGAACACCGGCTCCAGAGGGGGGGGAGGTTGCGGTGGACGCACCGTCGCCGTGGGCGTAGGGGTCGGGGTGGCAGCCGGGGGCTCGGACGGTTGGCCCCAGACGTAAGCCGCCGGAAGAGCCAAAGCGAGGATCCAAGGGGCAGCAGTGGAAGGGACCTTCACGGGTTCCTCCGAGGTGTGGACGCGGATGAAGGGGGGCGCGGTGCCTCCTGGCTCTCCAGCTGGCGGATGCGGGCCTCGGCCCGTCGCTTGCGGGCGAGCGCGCCTGTGATCGCATTCACAAGATCGACGATGGCCACAGGGTGTATGAGCACTGCGAACACCCCCGCACGGAGGGTGGACATGGCCTCCTCCACCGGTCGCTGGGTCGCGATGACCACCACCTCGGCCAAGGGGGCGGTGCGGCGGAGCCGGGCAATGAGCCGTTCCTCCTCTTCGTGATCGACGTTTTCGAGAACGACCACGTCGGCATTTTCCAGGTCGTCGCCGCCACGGCAGGGCACGATCGCCATGCTGCTACCGAGGGCGGCGCGCAGCGACTCGGCCAAGGTGAGATCGCGGGAGAGCAGGGCGAGCCGAGCAGGGACCATGACAAGGCGCCGTAACTGCAATTGCAGTGCCACAGCCGGCGCGTCCCCGCCGGGAGTTCGCCACGGTCCTGACGCACCGAGAGTTGATCTCCCTGCTACGGACGGAGAAGAGATCAGCTGCCCCAGGTCGCCGGTGGGGCAATTTGCCCCATCACGGTCGTGGGCTAGGCCTCCGCCCGCTCGGTAAACCATAAATCACAGAAGAGACTTAAGTCTCCTGCAAAAGAGTGACGAAATGTCCCGCTTGGCGGTCTTTGCGGTTACGAGGAGGAGTACTGCTTCAGTTTCCGGTGCAAGGTGCGGCGGTCGATACCCAAAATACGGGCGACCAGCGATCGGTTGCCACCGTGTTCGGCCAACAGCCGGTGGATGTGCTGCCGCTCCAGCTCCGCCAGGGTAGGCTCGCGTTCCCCTGCCGCCGCAGCGGTGACATGGACTGGCAGGTCCTGCGTCTGGATGAGGCCGGCTTTGCGCAGGATCACCGCCCGTTCCACGACATTCTCCAGCTCGCGCACGTTGCCGGGCCAGGGGTAGGCGAGCAAGGCTTGCAGCGCCTCCCGACGCATCCCTTCCACCCGGTACCCGCCCTCCTGGTTGCAGCGCCGAATCAGGTGGTAGACGAGAGGGGGGATGTCTTCGGGCCGCTGCCGCAGGTCGGGGATCTCCATGGGGATGACCGCCAGGCGGTAGTACAGATCCTCGCGGAAGGCGCCGGCGGTTACGAGATCGGCAAGGCGGCGGTTGGAGGCGGAGATGAGGCGCACGTCTGCGGTCATCTCCTGGCTGTCGCCGAGCCGCCGGAAGCGGCGTTCCTGCAAGAACCGGAGGAGTTTGGACTGGACCTGGGAGGAGAGGTTGGCGACTTCGTCCAAGAACAGGGTTCCCCCTGCGGCTCGCTCGATGATGCCGGCACGGTCGTGGTAGGCCCCCGTGAAGGCGCCCCGGCGGTGGCCGAAGAGCTCGCCCTCCAGGAGGGTTTCGGGGATGGCACTGCAGTCCACCGGCACGAAGGGACCTGCAGCGCGGCGGCTCAAACGGTGGATGGCGCGGGCCAGGAGCTCCTTGCCGGTGCCAGTGGAGCCCTCGATGAGGATGGTGGCGTTGGAGGCGGCGACGTCCCGCGCCATGGCCAACAGCCGGGCCATGGCAGGGGAGCGGAATACGATGGGGAAGAACTCCTCACCTTGGGGGCCGGTCACCGCCCGCAGTTCGCGGATCTGCTCCGCCGCGTTGCCCACCACCTCGATAAGCTGCTGCAGATCGAAGGGCTTGGCGAGGTAGTGGTAGGCCCCTTCTTGCATGGCCTGGACGGCGTCGCTGATGCTGCCGAAGGCGGTCATGAGAATGACCGGTTGGTGAAGCTGGGAGGCCATGGCCCGGCGCAGCAGCGCCAGGCCGTCCGGGCCGGGCATGCGCACGTCGGTGACCACGATATCGAACTGCCCCTTCTCCAGCAACGCCTGCGCCTCGTGGCCGTCACGGGCCGGCAGCACCGTGTACCCCTCGTCGGTGAGGACGCTGCGGAGCAACTCCAGCATGTCCGGGTCGTCCTCGGCTACCAGCACGGTGATAGCGGTTGCGGATGAGCTGCTTTGAGGCATGGACCCTCTTCCCTTACGACTGAGCTTCCCGCTCCGGGTGGAGGCGGGCCGCCGGTACGGCCTCTTCCACCCCATCCCCACCGCCGGGTTCACCGCGGAGGGCGGGTAGGGTTACGGTGAAAACCGCCCCGGCCCCGGGACGGCTGGCCACATGGATCTCCCCCCCGTGCTGCCGCACGATGCGCTCCACGATGGGCAAACCCAGGCCGGTGCCTTGCCCCTGGGCCTTGGTGGTGAAGAACGGCTCGAAGATCCGGGGGAGGATGTCGGGGGCGATCCCAGTGCCACTGTCCGCCACCCAGGCGCAGACCCGCGGCGGCCGCGGCGCATCGGAATGGCTCTCCCCCACCCCCAGGCTCAACCGGCCGCCCCTAGGCATGGCTTGGCAGGCGTTGACGATGAGGTTGGAAAAGGCGTGTTCCAAAAGACGAGAGTCACCCAGCACGGGGGGCGTGTTGGGGTCGAGGTCGAGGCGCACATCGAGCCCCTGGGTGAGGCCGCGGGTCAGCTCCACCGCCCCTCGCAGCACGCGATCCAGCTGCACCGGCACCCGCCGCGGCTGCACCGGTCGCGAGAAGTCCAGCAGGCGCCGCACCATACCGGAGATGCGTTCAGCTTGCCGGAGGATGTTTTCCAAGGTTTCCCTGGCCGGATCCCGAGCCCCCAGTCGGCGCAGGAGCACTTGCGCGTGGCCGGTGATGATGTTGAGGGGCGTCCCCAATTCGTGAGCGATGCCTGAGGCGAGCTGTCCCAGCAGCGCTACCTTTTCCGCCTGCAACAGCTCCTCCTCCGCGGCGGCGACGCGGGTCTGGAGGTCGTTGAACGCGCCCACCAGCTGGTCCAGCTCCACCAGTCCGGTCCCCCCGGCGGGCAGCTGCAGCGGACCGGGGGTGTCGAGGGCTTGCTCGCGCATGACGTTCCGGACGGCGAGGAGGGGGCCGGTGAGGCGCCGGGAGGTCCACGCCAGAATTGCCAGGGCAGCGCCGACGGCGAAGACGATGGAAAGGCCCAACGCGGCGTAGCGGGTGCGCAGGGCCAGCAGGCGCACGCCGGCGTCGGCGCTGGCGACGACGCCCCACGGCGCTTCCTGAAGCCGCCGCACCACGCCCAGCCGCTGCCGGGAGGACACCTGGCTGCGGTAGCGGAGCTCGCCGGTCCGCCCCTCCAAGAACATGCGGATGGGAGGGTTGGCGCGGAGGTCGGCGCCGCGCCGGGAAAGCGCCAGATCGGAGTAGAACAACAGGGCGCCGTCGGCCGCCACGGCGTAGACGTGCCGGGCTGGGGGAGGTGCTGAGAGGGCAGCCAACTCACGGTGCAGCTCTTCGGGGTCCAGCACCGCTACCAAGCACGTGGCACCGTCCCCCATGGCCCGGGCGGCGAGGACGGTCGGTGGCCAACCCTCGATAAAACGAGTCACCTGGGACAGTGCTCCGCCCGGCGGCAGGTGGGCGAGAAAGCGGAGGTAGCTGTCCCCCACGCGTCCCCGGGGGGTGGGGAGCTGCGAAGCCAGGATGGTGCCGTCCCGGGCCACGGTTTCCCAGTGCACCCCCGGGATGGGGGGGGGCAGTTCGGTGACGCTGGCCGGCCGGAAAAGTTCACCGGTGCGCCGCACCTCGCGCAGAAGGCCGTCCAGGTGATTGGCGGCCAGGGTGGCGACTTGCCGGTTGGCGGCAAGAATGTCGGCCTCCACCCGGCCCACTTCCTGACGGTAGGTGGTAAAGGTGAGCAGGGCGAGGGGCACGAACGGGATAAGGGCGACGAGGAAGAAGGAGCGGGCGAGCAAACCGCTCACGGTGGCGGCGCCAGGCGGGCGCGTGGGCGTTGCAACGGCGGTCATGGTCCACACCGGCGCCGCTGCGGCGGTGCCGTTGCGAAGTCTAGCGCGAAACCCGTCGCCGCCGGGGAGGGGCCTCTGGCGCGGGGTTGAGAGCTGTCACGGCGAGGAGGACTGGGTCGCGCCAGGTGCTGCGGCGCCGGCCAGCTCAAGAAGGTGCGCTTCCACCTCGTCCAGGACGTAGTCGGGGGTGGAGGCGCCGGCCGTGAGGCCGACGCAGGAGACGCCGGCGAGCCAGGCGGGGTCGATGTCGGCGGCACCCTGGATGAGGTACGAAGGCTTGCTGGCGTTGCAGATTTCCCACAGGTGCCGGGTGTTGGCTGAGTGCCGTCCACCCACCACGAGGATCAGTTGCACTTGGCTGTCCCGCGCCAACTCCCGGGCGGCGTCCTGGTTCTCCTTGGTGGCGTAACAGATGGTGTCGGCGCGGCGGGTGTTGGGCTGGACGGTCTCGATGTAGCGCACCACCTCTTCGTACTCGGCGGCGTTGAGGGTGGTTTGGTAGAGCACGCGGATGGACGGGAACTGCGCCCAGTCCACCTGCTGCGCTTCGGCCAGCGTGGAGACGATGTGGTAACAGGCGGGGTCGAGGTCGTGGGTGTAGCCCATCACCTCGCGGTGGTGGCGCTCGCCGATGAACACCAGATGGGCGCCGTCGGCGAGGGCGCGCTGCGCTTCCTTGTGGATGTCGTAGACGAATTTGCAGGTGGTGTCCAGGATCTCCAGACCCCGCTGGCGGGCGCGCTGGTGGAAGGAGGGCGGCACGCCGTGGGCGGAGAAGACGATCACCCCCTCGCTGACCTCGTCGATGGCGTGCACGGTGCGCACCCCCAGGCGTTCCATCTCTTCCACCACCCGCTCGTTGTGCACCACTTGCCCGAGGATGGCGCCCCGCCCACCTTGTTTGACGAAGCGCTTGACCTTGATGTCGGCCACCCGCACCCCCGAGCAGAAGCCGTACTTGGCGGCCCGCTTGATAATCAGTCCCGCGCTCACGTGCAGGCTAACGAATGTCGGCGGCAAATCCTTCCGGGCCGAGGCGGCCCAGGCGCTGCCGGTAGGCGGCCACGGCGGCCAGGGTGTCCTGCCAGCAATCGCCGCCAAACTTGGCGAGCACGGCGCGGGCCAGCACGAACGCCATCATGGCCTCGAGGATCACCCCGCAGGCGGGGACGGCGGTGACGTCCGAACGTTCGTAGGCGGCGCGCGCCGCCTCGCCGGTGGCCAGGTCCACCGACGGCAGGGGATCGCGTAGGGTGGCGATGGGCTTCATGAAGGCGCGTAGCACGATCTCCTCGCCGTTGCTGACGCCCCCCTCCACGCCGCCGGCGTGGTTGCTCCCCCGCCGCAGCCCGGCGCGCCCGGCGAGGATAGGGTCGTGGGCCCGGGAGCCGGGCCACCCGGCCGCCTCCAGCCCCGCTCCGATGGCCACCGCCTTGACCGCCTGCACCGACAAGGCGGCCTGGGCCAGTTGGCCGTCCAGGCGTTCCTCCCAGGTGGCGTAAGAGCCGAGGCCGGGGGGCACACCCCGGGCGACCACGCCGATCACCCCGCCCAGGGTTTCGCCTGCGTGCTTGGCGGCGTCCACCATGGCCACCAGCTCGTCCTCCCGGTGCGGGGCCACGGTACGTAGGGCCGAGTCGTCCCGCGCCGCCTCCAGGTCCGCGAAGGAGGGGGGGCCCTCCAGGAGCGTAACCCCCCCCAGCGCCAGCACGGCGGAGCGGATCTCCACGTGGAGCTGGGCGAGCAGCTGCCGGCACACCGCCCCGGCTGCTACCCGCGCCGCCGTTTCCCGTGCCGAGGCGCGCTCCAGCACGTGGCGCAGGTCATCCAGGTGGCCGTACTTCCATGCCCCGGCCAGATCCGCGTGGCCGGGCCGCGGGGCGGTCAGGCGCTTGCGCTCCGCCTTGTGGGCGTCCACCTGCCAGGGGTCCATGACTGCCGACCAGTTCTCCCAGTCCCGGTTGCGCACCGCCAACAGCAGAGGACTCCCCAAGGTGACGCCGTTGCGCAGGCCGGCGCGCACCTCCACCTGGTCGCGCTCGATCTTCTGGCGTCCACCGCGTCCCCAGCCGTGTTGACGGCGCGCCAGTTCGCGGTCCACAGCGGTGCGGTCCACGGGCAATCCGGCGGGCAGCCCGGCGAGGACGGCCACTACCTCAGGTCCGTGGGATTCGCCGGCGGTGGTCAGGGTGAGGGCCATTACCGCCGCCCCCCGCCCCCCGCCTCCAGGGTCACCATGACCGTGAAGGTCTGCCCCTCCCGCAGCACCAGCAGCTCCACCACTTCTCCCGGCTGGTGATCGCCCAAGGCGTACATGTAGTCGTAGATGTTGCGGACCTGGCGGGCGCCGAAGCGCAGCACGATATCCCCCGCCTTGAGGCCGGCCCGCTCCGCGGGGGAGCCGCCGCCCACCCCGGAAATCTTGAACCCCTGCCCCTCCCAGCCGAACTCGGGGATCACGCCGGTGCGCACTTTGTAGCCCCGGCGTTCGCCCCGGCCTTCTTCGGCCACCCGTTGGAACGTGGGCCGGTTGGGCAGATCGGCGACGGTGCGCGCCAGGTCGGCGGCGAAGGTCACCACTTTGGCCAGGCCCGGGTAGTCCAGCCGCCAAGCGTCGTCCGAGGGACGGTGATAGTCCTGGTGGGCGCCGGTGAACAGGAACAGCACCGGCACCGAGGCGGCGTAGAAGGACGAGTGATCGGAGGCGCCAAAACCGCCCTTGTCGGTACTGATCGACAGATGGTGATTGCCGTTGACCGCATCCACCAGGTGCGGCCACTCGGCCGCCGTCCCCACGCCGGAAACCGTCAGTCGGCTGCCCTCCCTGGGGCGCCCGATCATATCCATGTTGAGCATGGCCACGACGTTCTCGCGGGGGACGGGGAGGTTTTGCACCAGGTGGGAGGAACCCAATAGCCCCACCTCCTCGGCGGCGAAGGCGGCGAAGAGCACGCTGCGGGCCGGGGGGTGGGCGGCGAGGGCGCGGGCGAGCTCCAGCAGTCCCGCCACGCCCGAGGCGTTATCGTCGGCGCCGTTGTGAATGGCGAGCTGTTGGGGCGCCAGGGACCCTGATCCCTCCCCGCCCCAGCCCAGGTGGTCGTAGTGAGCGCCCACCACCACCACCTCGTGGGCCCGCGTCGGGTCACTGCCGCGCAGCAGGCCTAGGACGTTGGCGGTGGCGGCGCGCTGCTGGACCACGTCGGTGGCCAGGCGCGCCTGTACGCCCAGCGGGCGGGAGGCGGGTTCGAAGCGCTCGTTCATGCGCCGCTGTAGCTCGGCCAGGGTGAACCCTTGGCCAGCAAAGAGGGACTCTGCTAAGGGGGTGGCGATGCCCAGCACGGGCAGACCGGCGTCGGCGAAGGAGGCGTCGAAGGAGATCTTCACCGGCGCGGTGTCCTTGGCTTCCACCGGGCCGGTGGCCACCAGCAGGGCCACCGCCCCGCGCTGCCGCGCCTCTGCGGCTTTACGCCGCAACGCCATGTAGGGCTGCAGCTTGGACGCGGGGTCGTCGCCGTGGGGGGAAAAGCGCAGCACCAGGACGACCTTGCCCTTGACGTCGAGGCCGGCGTAGTCGTCCCAGCCGTCGTCGGGGGCGGGGATGCCGTACCCGGCGAATACCACCTCGCCGGCCGCCTCACCGGTGGCGGAAAACGGCAGAGGCGTGAACTCCTCGCCGGGCGTCGCCACGCGCTCGCCGCCGGGCAGGGTTAGCACCAGACGATTGCCGGGTCCGGGATTCACCGCCGCCACGAAGCTCAAGCTTTGCAAGAAGCTGCCACCGTCGCCGGCGGGCTCCAGGGCGAGGGCGCGAAGGCGCTCGGCGATGAAGTGCGCTGCCATGTCGGCTCCGGCGCTGCCGGCACGGCGCCCTTCGAGGGCGTCGGAGGCTAGAAAGTACACGTCGTACTTGAGCCGATCGGCGGCATCCTCGCGCCCCTGGGCGCTGACCGCGCCCGCAGCGACGAGGAGGGTGAGAACCAGGGTCTTAAACCAAGTGCAGCGGGCCATCACGCCTCCTTACAGTGCTGCAGAGTAACGCACGTGCCAACCCCTGGCGCCAGAGGGAACGCCCGGGGCGGGCCGTCGGCGCAGCGCGGCTGGTGGGGGGAGCAAGGAGCGGCGCTCGCCGTCGTTTCTCAACGTCCATGGTATGCGGATCGACCGCCCCGCGCCACTGCCCCTGCCCACGCGACCCCTTGCTTTGAGACCGCCGCGGACCTATGCTTCACGTATGCTTTACCGCATCCTCCTCGGATTGCTCCTCGTGCTGCCCGCCGGGGTGTCCGCTGACGAGTACTTCCTCGTCGGCGTGGCACAGCGCCAGGGGCAGGAGGGGGCGTGGTGGGGCACCGAGCTGTGGGTGACCAACACCACGGCGTCCACGGGTGGGTACGCGGTGGTATTTCTGCCGGTGGGGCAGTCCAACCTGGAGGCGCTTCGCCTGGAACCACCCCTCGAAGATATCGCACCGGGCGTCACGGTACTGCGGAGGGACGCGGTACCCGAGGGAGGGTTGGGGGCGCTGCGGATCGTCACCACCCCCGGCGTGATGGTGTACTGCCGAGTCTTCAACGCCGCCGGGCGAGGTTCCTTCGGTCTCGGTTTGCCTCCCATCACCCGCGCCGGTGCCACCAAGCCGGGGGAGATAGCCCATCTGGTCGGCCTGCGCCGGTCACCCCAATTCCGCACCAACGTGGGCGTGCTCAACGTCAGTGGCGACAATGGCGCCGTGCGCGTGCGACTGGTCAGCGAACGCGGCGAGGTGATGGGTGAGCAGCCCTTCCGCGTCGCCCCGGGCGCCTATCTGCAGCTGACCGACGTGCTGCACGCCTTCGGCCAGCCGCGCGCCGAAAACGTCCGCGCCGAAGTGACCGGCACGGTGCCGTTCATCGCGTACGCCGCGGTGGTCGATTCCCGCTCCGGCGCACCCACCCTCGTCCAGCCGCTGCGCTAGCGCCTGTGAATCTCATCATTTTGCGGATTTAGCCTGGCGGGGAGCACCGCCCGTTTGCACCAGCGCCGTTGACCGCTGAGCCCCCCAGCCCGCTGTGATGAGAGGGTGGGCTGTGGCCGTGCCACGCGGCCGGCGCCCGAGGCATGAGAGGCAGCGGTGAGCGGGCCGGCCCGGGTGGTGGGGGCCGACAACTGCGAACGAGACTCGGAAGCATTTTTCTCCGTTGACTTTGTGAAATCCTTCGCTATACTGCCGCGCCGGGAAGGAGGGGGGAGTGGCCCACTACATCCCCATACTCGTCTTCACAGCAGTGGCGTTCTCTTTTCCCATCATCACCCTTCTCATCGCCAAGGCGATCCGGGCGGGTCGCTACGACCCGGTGAAGGCCGAGCCCTACGAGTGCGGCGTGATCCCGGCCAGCGAAGCCTTCGACACCCGCTTTTCTATCCGTTACTACTTGATCGCCGTGCTCTTCGTGGTGTTCGACGTGGAGACCGTGTTCCTCTACCCCTGGGCGGTGATGTTCAAGCAGCTGGCGTTGTTCGGCTTTATCGAAATGCTCGTGTTTTTGGGGATCCTGGTGGTGGCGTACGTGTACGCCTGGCGGCGGGGAGCGCTGCAATGGGTCTGATGGAGAACCGCTTCCAGCCCAACCTCCTGACCTCGGCCTATGACACGGTGTTCAACTGGGCGAGAAAGAACTCGCTGTGGCCTTTGCAGTTCGGGTTGGCGTGCTGTGCCATCGAAATGATGGCGGCCTTGGATAGCCGTAACGACATGGCGCGTTTCGGCGCCGAGGTGTTCCGGGGTTCGCCGCGCCAGGCCGACTTGATGATCGTGGCCGGCACGGTGACCGAAAAGATGGCCCCCATCGTACGCCGCCTCTACGACCAGATGGCCGAACCCAAGTGGGTGATCGCCATGGGGTCGTGCGCCATGTCGGGCGGGCCCTACCGCACCTACGCGGTGACCCAAGGGGTGGACCGGCTCATTCCGGTGGACGTCTACGTGCCCGGCTGTCCACCGCGTCCCGAGGCGCTGATCTACGGGCTCATGCAGCTGCAGAAGAAGATCGACCGGCGCAGCATCGCGCGCCAGGCCAGGTAGCAGGAGTTGGCAATGGCCGACGACGAGAAGGTAGCGCCAAAGGCGAGCAGGACTGGCGACGGGCCGGCCGCCGACGCCCCGGCGGCGTCCAAGCCGCCGTGGGAGGAAAAGCCGGTGGCGCCCCTGCCCCACGACGCCACCTCGCACCCCCAGGTGGCCGAGCTGGAGGCCGCGCTGCCGGGGGCGGTGGCGGGGGCGGTGGAACTGGCCGGGCAGGTGACGGTGACGGTGCCGCTGGAAATGCTGCTGCTGGCCTGCCAGACCCTCAAGGAGACACTGGGGTACGGCTTTTTGGTGGACCTCACGGTGGTGGACTGGCCGGGGCGGGAGGCGGGTCGCTTCGACGTAGTCTACTGGCTGCACCGGCACCGAGACGAGGCGCGCCTGCGCTTGAAAGTGATGGTCGCCGAGACGCAGGAGGTGCCCAGCGTCACTGGCGTGTGGAAAGTGGCCAACTGGATGGAGCGGGAGGCGTTCGACATGTTCGGCCTCTACTTCGCCGGCCATCCCAACTTGGAGCGCATCCTCACCTGGGAAGGTTTTTCGGGTCACCCGCTGCGCAAGGACTTCCCCATCGAGGGGGTGGATACGGGCGCCGCCATGTACCCCGACATCTTCCCGCCCGGGGGGGGGCCGGTGGCCGGCGGGGGGGAGGGGTAGCCCATGGAGACAGCGGCACTGAAAACTTTTGCCGACGCCGAGGAGATGGAGGTTTCCTTCGGTCCGCAGCACCCGTCCACCCATGGCGTCCTGCGGCTGATGGTGAAGGTGGATGGGGAGCGTATCCTGGACGCCAAGCCCATCATCGGCTACCTACACCGCGGCACGGAGAAGCTTTTCGAGCGCGAGACGTACAACGGCTGCATCCCGCATACCGACCGCATGGACTACACCGCGGCGGTGACCAACAACCAGGGGCTGGTGGGGGCGGTGGAGAAGCTCATGGGAATCACCATTCCCCCCCGCGCCGCCTACCTGCGCATGATCTTGGCCGAGCTGCAGCGGCTGGCGTCGCACCTGGTGTGGCTGGCCACCCACGCCCTGGACATCGGCGCCCAGACCCCGTACTTCTACTGCTTCGAGGAGCGGGACAAGATCCTCGACCTGTTCGAGGAGTACTGCGGCGCCCGCCTGACCACCAACTGCATGCGCGTCGGCGGCATGCCCTACGACCTCACCGACGGGTGGACCGACCGCTGCCGCGCCTTTATCAACCAGTTCCCCGCCAAGGTAGAGGATTGGGAGCGCCTCCTTACCAAGAACCGTATCTGGCGAGAGCGCACGGTGGGCGTCGGGGTGATCTCTGCCGCCGATGCCGTGGAGTGGGGGCTCACCGGCCCGCCGCTGCGCGGCTCGGGGGTGCGCTGGGACATCCGCAAGGTGTTCCCCTACGACCGCTACAACGAGGTGGAGTTCGACGTACCCATCGGCACCAACGGCGACACCTACGACCGTTACCTGGTGCGCATGGAGGAGATGCGCCAGTCGGTGCGGATCATCCGGCAGTGCCTGGACCGTCTCCCCGACGGGCCGGTGATGGCCAAGGTGCCGAAGGTGATCAAGCCGCCCAAGGGCGAGGTGTACTTTTCGGTGGAGGGCCCCAAGGGCGAACTGGGGTACTACTTGGTGTCGGACGGGGGGGAAAAGCCGTACCGGCTGCACGTGCGCCCGGCGTGCTTTATCAATTTGCAGGCGCTGCCGGATATGGTGCGGGGGCAGCTGGTGGCGGACCTGGTGGCGGTGATTGGGACGCTGGACATCGTGCTCGGGGAGATCGACCGATGAGGGCGGCTGGGTGGGCGAGGGCCACCGGATCACCCGGGGGGAGGGACGATGCCTGAGCCTCTGATGACCTACCTGGTGATCCCCCTGGCAAAGATCGTGGTGATCCTGCTGGTACTCATCCTGGGCGCCGCCTATCTCACCTTCTTTGAGCGCAAAGTGCTCGCCTACATCCAGATCCGCGTGGGTCCCAATCGCGTCGGACCGCGCGGCTGGCTGCAAGCCATCGCCGACGCCCTCAAGCTGCTCGTCAAAGAGGATCTCACCCCTGCCCGGTCGGAGAAGTTCGTCTTTCTGCTCGCCCCGGTGTTGATCATCGTGCCGGCGCTGCTGGTGTTTTCGGTGATCCCCTTCGGTCCCACCGATATCTGGCGCCTGACCGACGTCAACGTGGCGCTGCTGTTCGTGCTGGGGGTGTCGTCGGTGGGGATTTACGGCATCATCCTGGGCGGCTGGTCGTCCAATAACAAGTACTCGCTGATGGGCGGGCTGCGCTCGGCGGCTCAGCTGATCTCCTACGAGGTACCCATGGGGTTCGCCGTGGTCACCGTGGTGGTGATGGCGGGCAGCCTGTCGCTGGTGCGCATCGTGGAGGTGCAACGGGAACTGGGGGTGTGGTTCTTCCTGCCCGGCATCGTCGCCCTGTTCGTGTACTTCGTGTGTGGGGTGGCGGAGACCAACCGCAACCCCTTCGACTTGCCTGAGGCGGAGTCGGAGCTGGTGGGGGGGTTTCACACCGAGTACTCGGGGATGAAGTGGGCGTTCTTCTTCCTCGGCGAGTACGCCAACATGATCGTCATCTCCTCCATGGCGACAGTGCTGTTTTTCGGCGGGTGGCTGCCTCCCTTCCCCAACCTGTTGGCGCCGCTGTGGGCGTCGCCGGTGCTGGCGTGGGTGCCGCCGCCCTTCTGGTTCTTGGCCAAGGTGGCAGCGTTCATCTTCTTGTACATGTGGTTCCGCGGCACCTTCCCGCGCTACCGCTTCGATCAGCTCATGGGGCTTGGGTGGAAGGTGTTGCTACCGGTGAGTTTGGCCAATCTGATGGTGGTAGCCCTGGGCGTGCTGCTGGTGGGAGGTCCGCGATGAGTCTTTGGGACCGAATCGTCGCCTGGCTCCCCCTGGAGCTGGTCCAGGGCCTCGGGGTAACGGGGAAGTACCTGTTCAGAAAGAAAGTGACGGTGCAATACCCGGAGCGGCGCCTAGAACCCAAGGACCGCTTCCGCGGCATGTTCGGCTTCTCCGAGGAGCGTTGCATCGTCTGCCACAACTGCGCCAAGGCGTGCCCCATCGACATCATCCACATCGCCGACCACTTCGAGGAGTTCGAGGTGGACGGCAAGAAGCGCAAGAAGAAGGTCCTCGACCGTTACGACATCGACGTCAAGCGCTGCATGTTCTGCGGGTTGTGCGAGGAGGCGTGCCCCACCAAGCCGGTGGCCATTTGGTTGACCACCAAGACGTACGAGACGGCAGCTTACGAGCGCAACGAGCGACTGTACTTCGACAAGGTGCGGCTGCAGAACTGGGACGGCGTGCTGCCGTTCCCGGGGGTGAAGCCGCCCGCGCAGGGGGGGATGCCCGCGGACCCCAAGGGCGAGAAGAGAGCCGCAGGTGGGGAGAACGCGTGATGCTGGACTGGATGGTGGCCAACGTCGTGCCCATCGTCTTTTACACCGCCGCGGTGCTGGTGGTCGCCGGGGCCGCCGGGGTGATCTGGTTTCGCAATCCGGTGCACGCGGCGCTGTCGCTGCTTGCCACCTTCCTGGCGGTGGCCGGTTTGTTCGTCCTGCAGCACGCCGAGTTCATCGCCGCTGTGCAGATCGTGGTCTACGCCGGCGGCGTCATGGTGCTGTTTCTGTTCGTGATGATGCTGGTCAACGTGCGTACCCTGCCGCGGGAGTACCAGTACGTGCGCTCGCTGCTGCCGGTGGCGGTAGTCACCGGCGGTTTCCTGGCGGCGGTGGTGGCTGCCGGTCTGTTCGCCCGGGCGCGGTTGGGGGCGGCGGAGACCACCGCCCTCACCGCTGTGGAGGGTGAGCTCTTGGGCAATACCGAGGCGGTGGGGTGGGTGCTCTACCGCGACTTCCTGCTCCCCTTCGAGGTGGTCTCCCTGGTGCTGCTGGTGGCCATGCTGGGGGCCATCGTTATGGGGCGCCGGGACCGGCGGGAGGAGGACGCAGGGGAGGAGGTGCGGGCGTGATTACCATCACCCACTACCTGGCGCTGTCGCTGGTGTTGTTCACCCTCGGCGTGGTGGGCATGGTGATCCGGCGCAACTTCATCACCCTGCTCATGTGCGTGGAGTTGATCATCAACGGGGCGACCATCAACTTCATCGCCTACGCCCGCCATTTGGGCGATGTCACGGGGCAGGTGTTTGCGGTGTTCTTGATCACCATTGCCGCCGCCGAGGCGGCCATCGGGTTGGGCATCATCGTGGCGCTGGTGCGACTGAAGCAGACGGTTCAGCTGGACCAGGCCAACGTGATGCGCGGGTGAGGGGCAAGGGCGATGAAAGATCTGCTCTGGCTCGTCCCCCTCTTCCCGCTCCTGGGCGCCATGGTCAACGGCCTGATCGGCCACCGGCGCGGGTGGTCCCACCACGCCTCCGCCCGGGTAGCCCTCGCCGGCGCGGGTCTGGCGCTGCTGGCCGGGCTTGGCGCCATCGCCGATTGGGCCACCACGGTGGGCACCCACAGCGTGCACGTGAACCGGGTGTTCACCTGGATTCCCGCCGGGCTCGCCACCACCGCCGATGGGTTGCTGGCCGATGTCACCGTGGAGTTCGCCCTGCGGTTGGACGCGCTGTCGGCGGTGATGCTGTTCTTCGTCACCTTTGTGGGGTTTTTGATCCACGTGTATTCGGTGGGGTACATGCACGGCGAAAGCGCGCCGGCCTTTGCGCGCT